>Ga0131853_10013540_pt1 | contig 14960 bp, 16 predicted proteins | sample TergutLab28metaG_FD_92764 | JGI IMG/M metagenome (GOLD analysis project Ga0131853, IMG submission 92764) | Labiotermes labralis P1 segment gut microbial communities from Petit-Saut dam, French Guiana - Lab288 P1 (version 2) (version 2) | ecosystem: Host-associated > Arthropoda: Insects >... | reverse complement strand
TGGCAGCGCGAGAGGTGCTTGGGCGGCATGTGCGCGTAGTTGTTGAGCATAGCATCAATAAGAATTATTTTTGCGAGATTATGGAGGATGGGATAACGCTCACGGATGAGATTGTGGCGCAGATTGAAGCGAAGATGCGCGATATCGCGGCGCGAGACTTTCCCATTGAAAAGCATAGCTTCCCTTTATCTGATGGCATCGAAATAGCCCGAGATATGCACTTGCACGACAAGGTGCATCTGCTGAATTACCGCACCGCGAGCAATGTAAATTTTTATAAGCTGGATTGGCTTTACGATTATTTTTATGGGCATATGGCGAGCCGCACAGGCGTGCTTGCGAAATTCGCGCTCAAGCGAGAGGGCAAAGGTTTTATGCTTGTGGTCCCAAATCAGGATGACCCATCCGAGCTTGCGGATGTCAAAGAGCTGAAGAAAATCTCGGCTGTTTTTAGGGAATCCAGCAACTGGGCACGCATTTTAAATATTGACACTGTGGGCGCCTTAAATGATATGATTTGCAACGGTGGTGCCGGTGATGTCATTCGCGTGAATGAGGCTTTGCATGAAAAATCTATCGCGCGTATTGCTGATGAGGTTCACAGCTTGGGCAGGAAGGTCGTCCTGATTGCCGGCCCGTCCTCATCCGGCAAAACTACGTTTTCTCACCGCCTCTGTGTACAGTTGCGCGTTAACGGGCTGAACCCACATGTCGTCGGGCTGGATGATTATTATTTGGAGCGGGATAAAGTCCCGTTGGATAAATTTGGCAAGCCTGATTTTGAGTCGCTCTACGCGATTGATGTCGCCCAGATACAGGCGGATTTGAAAGAGCTCTTAGCGGGCAACACCGTCAACATGCCGAAATTTAATTTCGTGACAGGCAAGCGCGAGTACAAAGGCCGTTATCTGCGCCTGCAAGCCGATGACGTGCTGGTAATTGAAGGCATACATGGGCTGAACAAGGAGCTTTCCGCCAATATCGACCCCTACAAAACCTACAAAATCTTCATCTCGGCACTTACCGCACTTAATCTTGACGACCACAACCGCATTCCCACGGCAGACACCCGCAAAATCCGCCGAATGGTGCGCGACAGCCAATTCCGCAGCTTTGACGCTAAGACGACAATCTCCATGTGGCCGTCCGTCACACGGGGCGAGCAGGAAAACATCTTCCCCTTCCAAGAGGATGCCGACGCGATATTTAACTCCGCAATGGTGTACGAAATGTGCATTTTAAAGCCTTTCGCCATGCCTCTGCTCTTCGCGATCAGCCGCGATGCGCCCGAGTATATTGAAGCCGCAAGGCTCTTGAAATTCCTGGATTGCTTCATAGCCGTGCCCGAACGAGAAGTGCCTAATAATTCGCTGATTCGGGAGTTTATTGGAGGCAGTGTTTTTAAGGCGTGAGGAAATATATGATATTCATATTTATGGAGGAAATTGATGCTTAAAAAAATATGCCTATATATGTTGCTGCTCATCCCCATATCGCTTTGCGCTATATGGACATATCTTGTAAGCAATCAAGGAATCGAAAACAAGACGATAATTACACTTACAATTATTATTTATTTAATAACTATTGCAGGGCTCATTTACTGCATTAAAGCGAAACCATTTAGCTCATGGTGGTTGCCCGCAGGTTTTCTTTTATCGCCGATTCCCGTATACATTTATGAATATCCCGGAAGGGGATTCTTGCCATTCATAGGAACCGGTCTTGTGCTGATGTTTTATGCAATTCCTTTCTTTATTGTTTCTGTAATTATAGCGATTGCATCCTCCGTTTCTGCTTATAAGAAGGGCAGATAGGCGCAAGGCGAAAGGGGCACTAGAAAATTTGAAGCAAATCCTAACAACCGCGCTAATCCTGGCAATATCAACAGGCCTGGGCATATACGCCGGTAGCATGAAATGGCTGAAAGTCAACCGGCAAACCATCGCGTTTGACGATTTACCTGCGCATCTGCACGGCCTGCGCATACTGCATATATCTGATTTACACAGCAACCATCCCCGCCGCATGAATCTTAACATCTGGCCGACGATAGCCAAGCTGGATTTTGACATGGCCGTAATCACGGGCGATTTGATTCTCGGGCGAAAGCTGCCCGCAGATGCCGATATAGCTGAATTCGAGCCGCATCGTGTAGGTTTGGAAGGGCTTGCGGCACGTGTACCCACGTATTTTGTCGAGGGTAATCACGAGCGGCATTTATTCCCCCGGATGCGCCGCCTGATGGCGGAAGTCGGCATCACATTTTTGCATAACGAAACCGCCACGCTCACCGTAGGCATGGGCGAGCTTGAAGTCGTCGGCACTAAGGATTTTAAAACACTGCGCCGCGAGGGCTTTGATGAATTTGACGGGCTTATTGCACGTGATGGCGGCAACTTTCGCCTCTTCCTGGTGCATCAGCCTCAATTGTTTGATAAAATAAAGCACAGCCGCGGCCTGACGCTCGCCGGGCATACCCACGGCGGCCAACTGCGCTTGCCTTTTATGCCGACGATTTTTGCCCCGAATCAAGGGTTTTTCCCAGCCTACGGCGACGGGCTGTACCGGCATGGCAACGCCCAAATGTATGTATCAAAAGGTATCGGGACGACATATTTCCCGATACGGTTTTTTAATCGCCCCGAGATTGGGCTATATGAATTACGCAATACAAACCCATGATTACCTAAATCCGGATTGGATAGGGGGAAGCGAGCCAATGAATCCCGAGCATAAGCGGCGTTTTCGGCTGGTTTTGCTGATTATCTTCATATTTGCCGCCATTGCCATTGTGGCTGTTGACCGGCTTGGGCTTTTTTCAGGAGAATCCGAAGCTATAGCTTTCGTGCCCGCCCATGATGTGAGCTTTGGCGGGCAGGGTGACGTTTTTGTCACACAAGACGGCTTTTTTGTGTTGATGCGTGACAGTATGCGTTTTTTTGACGAGCTCGGGCGGGAAGTTTTTCGCCATGCCATCACAATGAATCATGCCTCTCTTATCGGGCGCGGCGGTTTTGCCGCCATTGCCGAGCAAAATGGGCAAAGCCTGCTTGTGTTTGGCCAAAACGGGCATTTGTATACCGTCCATAAAAGCGCCCCCATCATCAGCTTCACCGTCAACCCGCAGGGCCTTTCGGCCATCATCACATTCGATGGAGCGAGCCACGCCATTTACGTATACTCTCCACACGGCCTGCTGTTGCCCGTTGATACAGGACATACGGGGCCTATGTTTTTCCCCGTTGCCATGGATATTTCCGCCGACAGCCGCTATTTGGCAATCAGCTACCTTGATATCTCGGATGCGCAGATAAATTCCGTTGTGCAATTTATTTCATTGGAGCCTTATAACGGCGGCGTTTTTGCGATGGACGCCGCAAATCACGGGCAATTTGTCGGCCTTGTGCGTTTTATGGAAAACAACCGCCTTCTGACGATATCAGACAGGCAAATCTCGCTTATAAGCCCGCATGAGCGAGTGCAGTTACTTTGGGAAATCGAAATAAACAACCACATCACAGCCGCGGAATTTGGCAGCGATTGGCTAGCTCTGGCATTCGGCGACGAGCTGTTGAACCACATCGGCCGCCCCGCCAATACAATCACAATTTATAACATGAGCGGGCAGGAGATTTTCTCGTATCAATCCGCACGCGCCACCACGAGCCTGAGCTCTATGGACAACACTCTAATTGCCGGTTCCAATAACCACTTCTTTGCCCTGTCCCCGGCAGGCAATACTCTATGGCAACATAGTGCGCCAAGCAATATAGCTCACCTGCACTTTCTAAGTAACACTGACACCATAATTGCAATCTCTCCCACTAATGCCGCCATTTTGCGCCATGATTAAAATTCACCAAACAGGGCAATATAATCACAAGGAGAGGATGTTGATGGCCGATACCGCCCTGCGCACAATACTTGGCTTTGCCGTATTACTTACGCTTACGCGTCTTTTAGGCAAGAAGCAGCTCAGCCAGCTAACCGTGTTCACCTACATCACAGGAATAGCGCTCGGCAGTATGGCAAGCGAGATGATAATGCAAAAAAATATCCGTATAATTGACGGTGTCACCGCACTTACGCTTTGGAGCCTGCTGGTGCTGGCAATCGAATGGCTCAGCCTCAAAAGCCCTAAAGCTCGTGTTCTGCTTGATGGCGAGCCCGCTATTGTCATCAAAAAAGGGCAAATTTTGGAGGCATCGCTAAAAAAGCACCGTCTTAATTTGGATGATCTTTCAATGCAACTGCGGCTGAATCAAGTGTTTTCCATGATGGATGTAGAGTATGCTATTTTAGAGCCCAACGGCGCGCTCACCGTGTTGAAGAAATCAGAAAGCCCTGCTCCCGCAAACATCCCCGCCGAAATTATCTGCGATGGTAAAATCGTCAAAAAGAACCTGGCAGAGCTGGGATACAGCAAACACGAATTGGAAAAAGAGCTGCATAAGCAAAAAATCTCAGATATAAAAAGCATTCTGTATGCGGAATTACAGGAAGACAGAAGCCTGCACATCCAGATGAAAAATACATGAAACAAAGCCCCCTCATCATAGTATTTCTAAAATACTTTTGATGGGGGTTTATTTATGCAAAATTATTATGGCGGGCTGAACATTTTAAGGGCATTAGATGAGGCAGAATTTTGGAAGCACCAGGAAGCTGAACATGCCGATTTGATACCATTGGTGACGCCGAATCTAGAGCCACAATACGCTAAGGCACTTTCAGAATTCGCGCTTGCTCTTCGTAATACGCAAACTGAGACTATACAGTATATTGAGGCGGTTAATGTCCCGAGGAGGTTTATAAACCGCGAAATGCGAGCACAGATAGCAGAGCTGATAAACCGATGCCGCGAGCAGACTGAGCAATTCATCTCCTTAATGGAAGAAATCCTGCAAGGCAGTCATGCCTCCCGCGCAAGCCAGCCTTCTCAGGTTGTGATTAATCATATGATTCGGGAATCAAGGTATTTCTTAGGTCAAATTCAATAAAATTAACATCGCCGCCCGAAATTCAGGCGGCGGTAGTTATATAATCTTAATCCTGCGTATAAGGCAGCAAAGCCATATGCCTTGCGCGCTTGATGGCCGTAGTGAGCATCCTTTGCGCTTTGGCGCAGTTGCCCGTGGATCTTCTTGGGAGGATTTTGCCCCTCTCAGAGATGAACTTTCTCAAGCGGCCTAAATCTTTGTAATCAATGTATTTAATTTTTTCGGCCGTGAATACGCAAGTCTTTTTTCTTCTGCGGCCGCGTCTTTTATTAACCATAATATATTCTCCTTTCTTGGTGTAACCCGGAGCAGACGATTAGTAATCGGCCCCTGCTAGAACGGCAGATCATCGTCGTCCAAGTCCTGGTCTATTGCAAAAAAGCTATCTCCCGCTTGAGCGGGGGGCTGGTTTTGGGCCGGAGGAGCAAACTGGCCTTGGCTTTGCGGATACGGTTGGCTTTGCTGCCCGCCGCCGCCTTGGCGAATTGCCTCGTTTGCAGCTTTGCTCTCGGTAAAGTTCTGCTCATCAAGCAATACTTCCGTAAACCATTTTCGCTGCCCGTTTTCCTCATAGTCGCGGATTTGCAGCCTGCCAGATACAAGCACCTGCATCCCTTTTCTAAAATACCTCTCAGCAAACTCCGCAGCTTTACCAAAGCATGTGCAGTTGATAAAATCAGCATCCTGCTCACCTTCACGCTTAAAGCGGCGATTCACTGCCAGCGTATAGCGCGCTATGGCCATAGGCTCGGCGGCGTTGGAGTAGCGCACTTCCGGGTCACGCGTGAGCCTGCCCATTAAGATCACTTTATTCATAATCCGCCCTCCTACGCAACGTCGTCTTTGTTGATAGTCAGATAGCGCAGCACGTTCTCGCGAATGTTTAAACGGCTTTCAACTTCTTTAGGCATGGTCGGCGGCGCACTAATTGTAAAAAATTGATAGAAACCTTCGGTATGCTTCTCAATTTCATAGGCCAGCTTACGCTTGCCCCAATCGTCAACCTTCTCGATAACCCCACCAAACCTCTCAACCAGCTCTGTAATAGCAGCAAATTCAGCTTTAACGGCATCATCGTCCAAGTTAGGGCGGATAATCACCCCTAGCTCATACTTGTTCATAAACTTACACCTCCTTATGGACTTTGGCTTTCCCCCTAGAGAAAAGCAAGGATTCGATACAAGAGAATATTATATCATATATTTTTGCCAAATACAAGCATTTCCAAAAAATATTTGCTATATTATGAAAAAGAGAGCCGTTGGATAATTAAACAACGGATTTTCATATACAGATTATCCGGATATAACACATTTCCTTTTATGATAATCCCAAGACTCATGCGATATACCAGATCTCATCACACAAATCTAGTATGCGCGGGTCATGGCTAACAATCAGAGTTATGCGCCCAGGTTTTTGCCGTTTAAGTGCATTTATTAAAACATCGACACTAGCAGCGTCTAGTGCTGAGGTGGGTTCGTCTAAAATAGCTACAGCACAATCTTTAGAGAGTGCACGGGCAATGGCTATTTTTTGTTTTTCTCCGCCGGAAAAATTACTTCCGCTTTCTGTTATTTCATCTCTTGTGTTGAACTTGGATAGCCCGAACGCTTCAGATAATATCCGTTTGTTTTCTCTTGTGGCTTCAGTCACTTCTATGCCGAGGTCTAAAAATTCATCTATGCTCATATTTAAAAATTCCGGCATCTGTTCTATGAAAGCTATACGGTTGCGTCGCATATATGACATATTTATTTTACTTATTGACACGCCATCAAATAATATATCGCCCTTAATAAGGTCGGGGTACAGCCCTACGATACAGTTGAGGAGGCTGGATTTCCCGCTTCCGTTTTCTCCGCATATAGCATATATCTTGCCGGACTGGAAAGTCTTGGACACGCCGGAAAACACTTCGTGGTTTCCATAACTAAAAGAAAGATTGTCAAGTGCAAGCTCTTGAACGCAATCAATACATATGTCACCGTTTAGCTCAAGAGGGTTTTGGTAAATTCTCTTTGTGCGCTCTGCCGAAGCTCTGGCAGATTGATAGCTACTACCCAGCATAAAGAAAAAGCCGGCCTCCCTAACGACCATTTGAAAATATAATATTATCATAGTAAAAAAACCTATGCTTAATTGCCCTGTTATAACTTGATATCCGCCAAAGCCAATAATAATTATGTGAAATATTGCATTGGTAATTGCTCCGGCGTCACTAAAGAAATAATCAATTAAATTAAGGTGCAGATTGGCTTTAAGCATTTTCTTAAATGACCCATCCACTCTTTCGCCAAGCTCATCTATAAGCTCGTTGCGCTTTATAAAGGCTATTCTGTTAATTTGCTCGTTTCTTTTAGAAAAATATATGTCGCTTGCAGTATTGAATTTTCTTGTTCTTTCAAATACTTTTCCTTTGAATACCATGTACAAAATAATATAAATGGGTAATATAGCAAAAACCAAGGTGCCCACAAAAAAATCAATGGAAAAAAGCATAAATAAACTGAACGATATTGTTATAACGCCGACCACGGTTGCCGTCATCATCCGAAACATCCTTAAAAAACTATCGCCGTCTGTCGCTAATCGACTTATGAACTTGGCGGCATCGACATTGACGTATTCGGAAAATCTGGATTTCATTACATGCTTCATAGGGCTTATAACCATAACATAAAAGAAACTATTGCAAAACAGCGAATTCACTATAGTCCAGGCAAGATTGCTTAAAATCTGTATAGCGTAAACCGCCGCAAAGGCTATTACAAACATCCAAATAGTATCAATGCCTATGTCTGCCGTTAATTCATCTATATACAGACCGGATATGTAAGGCATAATAAGGCCTACGGCTATTATAAAGGCCATAGCAATCATATAAAATAGCGTAATACGCTTGTTGAAAATTAGCCCCGGTTTTATGAAACTCAAGATATCCTTTAGTTTTATTTCCATAAAACGCCGCTCCTTAGAGTTTAATTCAAAATGAGCCGAGAGGTGATTTGACAAATTAAAACTATGCTTACGAGATTATCATACACCTCTCCGGCTTATTTGCTAGAGTTCTGTAATTATTTTTCGATGCACGCTTTAATTCTATAAGAGGTTTTCATGGATGCATCTACTCCTTGTAGGTTCCCTAATTAATTTCAACTTCTCTGCAATCGTTAGGCTTCCAGCTTGCTTCATGAGTGTCACTTCATTCGCAAAAACTGTAAAAATTTATCGTTTAAACAATTATAGCATAACAAAAAGATTAATGCAAGTATTTTTGAGAAACCACTGTTAGAATTTAAAAAATACTTGACAAAACTATTTTTACAACATCACCTCCTACGCTTGGCAAGCCTGTTTTCCTTCAAGCGGCTAACTTTATCGGCGCGGGCAGCTTCCCGCTTCAGCTTCATATAGCTGCTCAATCGCGCGGCATCAAGCCGCCCATCGCTTATAGCCTCCAGCACGGCACAGCCCGGCTCTGCTTCGTGACGGCAATCGCGGTATTTGCATCCCTGCGCCAGCTCTTCAATGTCCTCAAAAGCTGTCACTTCGCCATCTCCGCCCCATAATTGCAGCTCGCGCATTCCCGGCGAATCTATTATCGCCGCTCCATTTGGTAGCATCAAAAGCTCGCGGTGGGTGGTGGTGTGCCGCCCTTTGTCCTTCATTTCGGAAATTTCGCTTACCGCCATCACGTCGCCATCCAGCAAATAATTGATGATGGAGGACTTGCCAACACCTGACGAACCTATAAACACAGCCGTTTTACCGGCCTCCAAATAGGCAGATATCTCCGCCAGCCCGCTGCCATCTCGAACGCTGGTGACAATAGGCGGGTTTTCTAAGCCAAGCTCTTTCAGATCATCAAGATAACCCTGCAAATTAGGGCATATATCTGATTTTGTGAGCACCAGCCTATGAGGGATGCTCTGTATCTGCAAAAGAGCCAAGTATCGCTCAATGCGGCGTGGGTTAAAATCTTGATTTAGAGATGTGACGATAAACGCTATGTCGATATTGGCGGCGATAGTCTGCGATTCGCTGGCGACATTGCCCGCCGCCTTGCGCATAATCGCGTTATGGCGCGGCAATACTTCCAGCAGCTGATTATTTTCATCCACACGCACCCAATCGCCAACGGCGGGCAAATCGCCGTCAAAGCTGCCGGGTAGGCGACAGTTTATTGTATCTGCGTCTATCAATACTTTATATAATCCTCTGTGTACACTTGCTACTCTTGCTATTCTGTTTTGATTCATTTGATTCTCCTTTTAATTGTCTCCCTAAGCGGCTTTTGCATATAAAAATAACACGCCCGAAATGCGTGTTAAGGGTACGTCAAAAAAGCCTTACGCATTGGGTTCATTTAATTCCTATTTAGTTAAGCATCAATCACCTTTTTTATCACTCTCATAGTCACCACTCCTTTCAAATATCATTTTATATTGGGCGATTCCGTTTTTCGGGCTTCAAAAGCCGTCCCTTACTTTGCGGCAACCACTCTATTGCGCCCTTGGGCTTTCGCCTCGTAAAGCGCGGCATCCGCCTCCATAACCAAGCTCTCAAGAGAATACCCGCTTTTTCTGTCAACTACGGCGCAGCTTACGCCAACGCTCACTGCCACATTCACTTCAATGCCGTTTCCGATTTCAATCGTAGTAAGCCCGATATTTGCGCGAATTCTTTCCGCAACCATCATTGCCTTATCAAGCTCTGTATTTGGCAGGATTATCGCAAATTCCTCTCCGCCCCAGCGCGCAACGCTGTCCGTAATTCGGGGAACGCTCTCATTCAAAACTCTCGCGACATTTTTTAGCACGATATCACCGGCCGCATGTCCGTATGTATCATTAATTTTTTTAAAGTGATCAATATCCATCAACAAAAAACTTAGCGGCCATTGATAACGCATGAAGCGGCCCCATTCTTTTTTAAGCTCGTCATTAAAAAACCGCCTATTCCCAAGGCCCGTAAGCTCATCCACCATGATTAAGTTTTTGACTTGGTTTAACAGATTGCGATTCTCTATATGAACTTTTACTCTAAGCAGCACAATCGTCGGCTTATAAGGCTTCACAATATAATCGGCAGCCCCTAATGCAAAGCCCCTCTCCACATCCGCGTCACCCGCCCGCCCCGTTAGGAAAATAATCGGGATATCGGAAGTTCTTTCGTCATCTTTGAGGATTTTGATAACGTCAAAGCCCGTCAACCTAGGCATAATGCCGTCGCACAGAATAAGATCAGGCAAAAAAGCCTTGGCAGCTTCAAGGCCTGCCTCCGGGGTATCCTCTGAATATATTTCGTAATCCGATTCCAGCAAATTGGTAAGAAGGGCAATGTTAAGCCTGCTGTCATCTATTATGAGAATTTTATTTCTGCCTTTCTTTCGCTTCATCAGCGCCGTCCTCCATCGCAACCATATAAGTCTGTCATTTTATTTTGTGGAAACAACCCTGTTTTGGCCTCGGCTTTTAGCTTCACGGAGCGCGGCTTCCACCTGCACTATGAAGCTATCTATATCGTATTTACCTTCTTTATCAGCTATGGCACAATTTACACCGATACTTACTGTCACGTTTGCTGTTTTGCTGTTTTCGATTATAAATGTAGCAAGCTCAATATTTTTACAGATTCTCTCTGCGACTTTAATGGCCATATCAATCTCAGCATTTGGCAAAATTACAGCAAATCTTTCCTCTTCCCAGCGCGCAATGCTGTCTGTAATTCGAGGGACGCTCACTTTCAATAATTTTGCGACATTTTGCAATGCGATATCTCTTGATACACATCCGTGCACATCACAAAATTTTTTGAAATTATCAATCTCTATCATCAAGAAGCTGATTGGCCATTGCTGGCGGATGGACTGACTCCATTCTTTTTTGAATACATCATCAAAGCGATTTCTTTTCTCAAGGCCTGTAAGATCATCTTTTGAGTTTAAGCTCTTTGTTTGATTGATAGAATTAAGAAGCCGTATATGTGTACTCACTCTCAGGCGGACAATCTTCGGCTCATAGGGCTTTGCGATAAAATCTACAGCACCCAGAGCAAGGCCCCTCTCCTCGCTTTCGGCATCCGCAGAAGCCGTCAAAAAAATAATTGGGATATCGGCGGTTCTTTCATCTTCTTTAAGTATTTGTATAATATCAAAGCCGGATATCCTTGGCATAATATAGTCGCACAAAATAAGATCGGGTCTAAAGGTTTTTACAGCTTCAAGGCCGGCTTCGGGAGTGTCTTCTGAATGGATTTCATAATCATCCTCCAGCAATCTTTCTAGAATCGTGAGATTTACTTTACTGTCGTCTATTATGAGGATTTTGTTTTTAATTTCTTTTTTATACATTGATGTCAGCTCCAATCACAAACAGCCCTATTTTGGAAAACAGGATGAACAGGGCGGTTTAAATGAATCGCCGTCATAAACTTATTATACCGTTTTATTTTGTTTTGTCAACACTTATCCACACCGGGCAATGATAAGAGCACTCTACCCCCGAACCTCTCTCAAAAACTCTCCCGCATCCACATGCAAACATTGCTCTCGCTATATCGGGATTCACAGAAGGCTCTTGTCACTAATTTTCGAGTTGGCAATAGTGCATAACCTAAGCTGAACCGATTTTTGCGACCGAGCCAGGTTCATCGGCGGGCGGATTTGCGCGGCTTTCGCAAATCCGCAGGGAGCTGAAAAATCGTGTGAAGCTGGTTATGCAGCATTGCCAGTTCAACAATCAAAAAATATTCAACTATAATTCAACTTGAGAATATTTGAGGTTGCCATAAATAATCATATGCGCCTTGCGATTGCTAACAAATATCTAAAGTTCAACCGTGAGAATATTCGAAAATATTTTCGTTGAAATTAACTTGCACGGCATGGTATAATTGTTTTCATGAGAAGGTAGAACAATCTAGTGCAAAATGCGTCTTATAATTCAGAGGTGGGATTATGAAAAAATAATCACGGTGTTAGCAATCCTACTGTTGTCGTTGGTAGCGCTTGTAGGCTGTAGCGAAGAATTTAATTCCTTCACGAAAAGAATCTGAAAATATCCTAATCTGGGCATATAAAAAAATCCCGGACCGTGGGCGGAACACTGTAAGACCACGGCAAGATCGGCTGAAACAATAGCGTTAAAATGCGGATTAGACCCGGAAAGAGCATATGTTCTGGGTTTACTTCACGATATTGGATATTACGGCTATAAAAACGTAAAAGGAACAACGTGTCATATTTATTTTGGTTATGAGTCAATGATGGAAAAAGGGTATGACGCAGTAGCGAAAATATGCTTGACCCATTCATTTCCTGCCGCTCAGGATATAAACACATATTCGGGCTCTGATATGTTTTGTAATAATGACGAAAGGACTTTTATTTCTTCGTTTTTATTGAAAGTGGTATATGATGATTATGATAAATTAATTCAATTATGCGATTGTTTAGGAACAGCGCAAGGAATCACAACAATAGAAAAAAGAAACATAGAAGGGGTTATGCGAAAAGGCTTTAATGAAAACACAATAAAAAATTGGGCTTCTTATTTTGAGCAAAAAGATTACTTTGATAAGAAGTGTGGTATGAATATATATAACCTATTCTACGATGAAATAAAATCAAGCATCTTTGGTTGACAAGCATTTTCTTCTGCAACAATGAAACATTCCATGCCGATAGGTGTGGAAGCTCCCGTAGGGCGCACGGCACCGGCTCTGTTGATGTATAAGTGCGCACCTTACGCAAAAGAACGGTGACAAATGAAGCCCATATATTCCAAGCGGGCAGCAAAAGCTATTAGCAAGATAAGCAACCCATTTAAGCAGAATATAAGAGAAGCTATTGAAAAACTTCCGGCTGGCGATGTGAAGAAATTACAAGGTCAAAAAAATGCTTACAGGCTTCGTGTTGGGGATTACCGTATACTTTTTGACATGGACGGAGAAATTGAAATTACAAACGTACTCCCAATAGGAGACGCTTATAAAAACTGAAAGGAGTTTTATTATGACCGCAACAAGGCAGCAACTGCGAGACATTATAGATATTGTTGATTCTGAAGAGTTAGGCGTTTTATACCAGGTGTTGATTAAATTCATTCCTGAATCAGTACCCCTACCGGACGAGATAGAGGCCATACGCTTAGGGCGAGATGAAATTCGACGTGGGGAAACCGTAAGTCACGATGAGATTGACTGGAGTTAAAAATAAGGGGTGCCCGATTAAGCATCCCTCATTCTGCTCCTTCCTGTACGGTTGCACGCCTTATTTATTCCGTAAATGAGCCGACAGCCACGTATTTTAGTAGGCTTGTTCATCAAGCCCCTTAACAGCATACCAAATGTTTTAGTTGCAGAGGATGAACAAACATTTGGATTGAGAGTGACCGATTGATTTTTGAGGGTGGTGCATGGTTAGAAGATTGGATTGAGCAAGGCACCGGCTTTTTCCCTATAACGCACCATCTCATGCAATTAGACAGCTTTGGCAAAATTTCTATTTAGAACGAATTTCAGAAGAACTTTGGTGAAGGAGCAGGCAAGAATGAAGAAATTTAACTTAAAAAGTATGATAGTAGGTTTCATAATGGGGATGCTCGTAATAACTACTGCGTTTACAGTCTTTGCAACTACGGCCATAATGTCGGCAAATTTTAGTAATGCAAGAGTCTATTTTTATGGGAAACAAGTATTGCTCGAAAATCAATTGGTTTTGATAACCAAAGAGGGGGAAACAAATGCCCGATTGTATATGCCTGTGAGAGAATTACTGGAATACATGAACTTCGCTGTGGAGTGGGATGGTGAAAATAACGCAATTAACCTAACAATGAAAGGTAGCCATGACGCTGAGAGCGGAAATTCTAATTTCAATAATAACAATGGAACTACGCAGCAGAACTTCCCTTCATCATCGGCTTCGCCACGTAACGATGCTGACAGAAGAGCGCTAGACATTATAGAAATGTCTGGGACATGGGGTGCTGAAGTTGACCGACTTATTCCACAAATGACACCGGAAGTAGTGGACAGGATTGTATTCACATATTTGGGGCGGCAGTTGTTCCCCGAAATTAGTACCGCAACCAACGCCAGAACGGTTGAAGAAAGGCTCGAAATAGCTTTGCGACACATGACTGAGAGCGGTAGGAATGAAGCTACAAACTTGATTTCTTCGTTCTACTAAAGATGATGAGCATGGCTTGGTTTTGTCTTTTTAGCCCCCGGCAGGGCGAAGGGGTAGCAGCTCACGACTTAATGATTGTATCGTGAATACTGTACCTCTCGTGATAAGGGTATCCGCACCGCTAAATAATCACAATAATTTGATACAACAATCGAACGAACATAGTTTATATTAAAGAGTTCACAAGTGAAAAAATACATTATTATGAATGGTACAATGGGTGCAGGAAAACTACAATAGGCAGACGGGTAGCTGAACTTCTTGGGCGAACAGCGTTTATTGACGGGGATTTTGTTATTGAGTTGCACCCGCATATAGACGAAAAGCACACCAAGCCCATGCAAAGAGATAACATATTACACATATCAAAAGATTACTATAATTTTGATATGTGCGATTCGGTTGTTTTAAGCTGTATTATGGTGGAAGTAGGTACACAAATGATTATTTCGGAAATTTCAAAACTGAATTTTCAAATACATCATTTTATTCTAACTTGCAATATAGAAGTCTTAACTCATAGATGGCACAACGCAGTCAGTATCATTTTTCATGCAATGAAATTACGCAAGGCTTTTGAAAAATTAATCAGATAGGGAGGCGTACAATAAATGAGAGAAATGGACGAAAAAGAAATCATGGATCTTTCTATTGATGATTTGCGTGATTTAACACCACAGGAAATGCAACAAGATAATTTTCGCCGGTTGTTCCAAATGCTAGGCTTAATCTACACAAACCAAATGGAAATCAAACGTATG
>Ga0131853_10013539_pt1 | contig 14960 bp, 7 predicted proteins | sample TergutLab28metaG_FD_92764 | JGI IMG/M metagenome (GOLD analysis project Ga0131853, IMG submission 92764) | Labiotermes labralis P1 segment gut microbial communities from Petit-Saut dam, French Guiana - Lab288 P1 (version 2) (version 2) | ecosystem: Host-associated > Arthropoda: Insects >... | reverse complement strand
GACAACCTGAAGATGGTCAGTACAGGCCGAAACATGTAGTTGTCCATTATATAGTCATTAAATACACCTCATGTGACACAGTTGTGTTTGACTACATACAATTTTCCAAGTTTCACACACACACACAACGGGGATAACACACTTCCTAGACCATGTCTGCTGCACCGAGGAAGCGGAGTTAACGAGACACGCTATGGGGATCGTAAATTCTTTTAACCACGCCAGATGTTTTGATTTTCGGAGCATCTTTTGTGTGTAACGAGGAATGAGCATGAATATTAGTAAGGCATTACACGTGTGAGTTATATATAGCAACATGTAACTCGGTTGAGGATGGAACCGACTTTATGTTGAGATAAATTTAATTAGCCAAACAGCGGCTGCATTCCAGCGACCGAGTTGCCCGGCGCCCTTGGTGCAGTCCAATGAATGGTGTAGGATGCTGCTTCACCTTATGCAGAGTGAGGCTCAGTACGGGTGCTTGCATTGCCAGAGCTTCCCTGCAGCTTGCGTTCGGTTTTTGTTTTTACCATTTGTTTATGCAGATAAATGGCACTGATAATACTTTCATTTTATTTCGCTGCGAAGAAAACCTTGCGTATTTTTACGAACTACAAAAACTACGAACCAGTGAGAAGGCAATGATTTGTCTCGTGGCCTGTGCCCTGCCCGTGTCACGTTGTACTGTACCAATTGAATCTGATCGCCCCATCGTATTTATTAACAGCATAATATTTAAACGCCTGGATGTGATATTAAAATTGAAAGAGCTTGGTCAATTTCGGTGCACATTCGCTGTCTAAACTTCACGAGGAGGGCGGGTGAAACGGTTTAAACTGCGAAGACAATTTCTTCTTGGAGTCTGGAATTTGTAACACTGCTCTTGACATCCGAGAGGAGTGCGGCTGCCGGACTCATTGCGGTTCCGCGCGTCAGGACATAGAAGAACGAAGAGAGTAGCCAGTTTTGGCCGAAATTAGTATTGTTGGATTTTCTGAAATAAGCGGTATATACTAGCAGACTTTGTGGACCTGCATAAATGAAGTCGATGACCTTTTGTTTGTAGACAGTGAAGTAACATTTTTAAAGGTAAACGTTGAGTTCACCCCAGAAGAGGCCACAAAGTCCCAGAGGGTGGTACAGCTATTGCTCTGACAAGAATAACGGGTACTTTATATGAATATCTTATGTGCAGATATGGTGATATATCGCCAAAATTCTTCTCAGAATGAGAAATACGTCAGGCAAGAGTCGTAGAGAAAATCAAAACACACATTTTATGTTCGGTAACTTGGGGAGGGAGGGGGGGAGTGATGAAAATACAATATGCCGGGTGCGCTTTGCATAACAGACACCGAGAATATGTAATACTTATTGCTTTTGCAACGCAAAATTGGTTACGCGAACGCGCCTCTATATTACACTGTATTTACCTTGCCTGCCTTGTTTAGGATAAAATGCCTCTCCGAAACAACACACCAGAAATAAGGGTATGGAGGCTAAACTTGTGCCTAAGGTGGTGGTGAGTGATGAGCCATGAGCTGTGTGTTCCTGCTGCTGTGTTGTTGCAAAAGATTTTACTGCGCCCGTATATGGGAACCTGCCTGGACGTGGTAGCTAAAGAGAAAAACTTTCCTCTCTGTTGAAACTGGAACTCCGGTAGTTAAACCTGGAGAAACAGCTATTGGCATTTCTCGTAGACGGGTCTGCTTAAGTTAAAGGTCAAGTCGTCTCAGCGTGCTTATGAAGGCAAGTATAGTGCCACCCATTCCCAACCTCAGCAAAGAAAGAAAACATTTCTTGGCTCCTGCCGAGAGTTGAACCGCGATTCAGTGGTTGCCCAGCCCGTATCCTAGTTATCGTACCGACAACGCTACTTCAACTGCCTGTGTGCCTTGTCTGTCACATTAATATTCCTGTGTTGTGTTGAAAGACTGCAGATGGCCAATACAAGTGTAGTGCTAATGGCCAGACGGAGAGGAGAAAGTGCGGTCCCAAAAGGCAGTCTTGTTTGCGCAACACGTGACATTAGTATTGGCAGCAGACACGAGCTACGTGACCAGGAGCCCTGAGCTGCAGTTTATAATATAAAGCATAAACATTAACGTAATGGCCGATAAGTTAATAGAAGTTAAGTACATCAAGGGAGAAGGCGTGAACAAAGAAGCTTTTATATTGTAATGTGAACCCCATCTTGATGTTACAAACCCCTTTGTAACAAAAATGTGTGGGATTGCCCGTTACGGATTCTGGCATGTCTCTTAGGTAACACTGCAGCATTTATTCTCTCTTCCCACTTACGGTGAGGCTTCTGTCTGTAGTTTTGTTAGTACATCAGTAAATGTAGACAGCCTAATAAAAAATTCATCAATTTTTGTTTCCTTACATCCATCCGTTCTTGTACAAAAAGCCGTTTATCAGAAGTGACATTACTGTGCAATAGTCTTGGAACTTTCGACGTTCGATGCTTCGGTTGGTGTACATCCTTAGTACGTATAGTTATCTATAGTACTAGAGGGATTTACGTCTGATGTCGGTGCTTGCTTCATCGCTGTGTGTAACAAAAATGCCACCATGTATTTGTTTGGCTGCTTATCTAATCAGCTGTTAGTAACTGGCCACTTGGACGTTTTAAGATGAATGGTCTGAAGAAAAAGTATCAGTGAACTTCAGTGATGTCTGAGAGCTTCTGGGAAGGTTAATGATCTGCATTATTGATCATGCTATTATTTCGGGGAAAGCTTATCAGTATTAATGTGTTTTGCATTTCTGTTTCGCTTTACACAGACAGCTATTTTCATACCACAAAGAGTGTTCAGCCTACTTGTTCATGCCCGTGCAATAGTATCACCATATCAAACACCGACAATTTTATAAAATTTTATAATTTTATGTCCTTTATATTCTAATGATTATACACCAAAACGTTGCTTTGTAAATATGTTCTATTTTACTTCAGAATTTTACAACTGGTGATTCATTTTGTTGACCCACACTGCTAGAATGTATCCATTGTACTTCCTGAAGATGACCCTAAAGGGTTGAAACGTATTGAAGTTATGTATAGTATTAATAAAGTGGTGATTTAATAATATGAGTGCATTTGTTGGTGTTCATTTGATATATGTTAATTTTTTATTTATGCATTCACGTTTATGCAGTACACAGCCTCCTTTCCAATTGGTACCGGGTCTCTTTCCTGGGGGTAAAGTGGCCGGGGCGTAGCGTTGACCACCCACCCCCATCTAACGCCAAAACTATGGGAAGGGTAGAGCTGTTACCTTACTCCCCCTCTGGACCTTCGTGGCCTATTCTACGGTGACTTTTACATGTTTGGTTTTACATTTATGCAGTGAAGATAATGGATTGTTATATTTAACCATATTGTTTTAACACCGTAAGTTATATTGTCATTTGCAGTGGGAGAGTGAAAGAGAATACGTACTGAAGTCTTTTGCACTGAGTTGTACCTCCAGTTAGTCCATTACCCTTTCCTTCCACTCCCTTTCTACCTTCCAGTGATGAGTAATCATGCAATTTGAGGGTTCCATTCTTCTGGAATATGACACTGTCGTTGGATAATCAGATCATCTTTTTTTGAGGCAGTGAAGTTAGTGTGCTCATCTTCAAAGGTCAGTAGGTCCTAGTTCCTCCTCATGCTTCTGGGACCTACCGATCCTGGATCCTGACTGGGGGAGGATCGTAGGATGCAGAGGAAGATATTTGTGTCTGTGGGGGATTATGTAACAGGGTACTGCACAAGATTGCCTGAGGAGGAGTGTGGTGTTTTTATTCTTCATTAAATGTTATTAGAGTTATCAGGGGAAGGTGGGGTGAGATGGGCAGGGCCTGTGGATGTGTGGGGGACAGGAGAAGTGTATACACGGTTTGTCGGGACAACCTGAGGGTAAGAGACTACTTGGAATGGAAAACATTGGAATTGTCCAGGCACATGGACAGGATTGATCTGGCTTCAAGATTTGGACAACTGGGAGGATCATGTGAACACAATAATGAACCTTTTGGTTCCATAATATGCAGGGAATTTCATGATTAGCAGAGCTTGTTGGCTTTTCAAAGAAGACTCCACCTGCATGAGTTTCAAGCATTTAGCTTGTGTTTTTTTCATGATTATGACCTTGACTGATTTATCTGTGTGATGGGCACAGACTGTTTTCTGTGAGTAGTGAACTAACTCTCTGTATGTATTTTGATTAATTTCAGTCTTTGAATGTAAATGTGTACATTTTTGAATTGCAGATAAACAGCAAATACAGTGAAGAGCTTGCACAAGAATCACTGGAATGGATAAAGGCCATCACCCAGGAGGACTTCAGTGTTTCGGGTGAAATGGATAACTTATATGAGGTCCTCAAGGATGGTACCTTGCTTTGCAGGTCGGCATTAAGAATGGTATCTGGGCACTTAGCTGTACCAGGCATGCACATGGCAGTCCATGCATTTCTTATACTCACATTAGAAAGCTTCATATGTGTACTAGCCTCAGAATTCTTTCCAGCCCCAGCTTGGTTTTTGTATTCTTAACTTTTAATACATTTACAATTCAGTGAAATTTTTAGCCATGCATCTTTACCCATTCATTCATTCATTCATTTATTATGCATTCTGTCAATCCATTTACAAGGTCAAACAACCTATAGGATATAGAGTTTGTCATATTGCTAGTGTTATATGTACATTAGGTCATTACATAATAAGGTATGTCTTACAGTAAATTCTAAAAGCACAAGAAATAAAAACACAAGATATTTAGATTCTAAAAACACAAGAAGTAAAGACACAGAAGCTTAAGAGACCTGTTCCAGTGTCCTCATATGAGTATAGTATATCATCTGTTTGACAGCATGCACAAAAGATATGATACCCTTAAATCTTCTCTGGACAGTAGAGATGTCGCAATGTAATAGTAACGTATTCTGTTAGAGTTTGCTAATTATCCATCGAAACAACTCAATTCATTGATCCGCCTTAGGGGACCACCGTTGATAGTATAACTATGTACAACACATGCTACATATGTGACTTGTATGTATAAGCGTAAGTGTTTTGAGTTATACAATAATTTAGCAGCACTGCAATGGTGTATGGTATTGCCAGGATGTAATGGTAAGAAAACAAGATCTCTATTTCCAGCTGTAATACTCCTCCAATGTATAAAAAGAGTATGTATAGAGAAATCTTTTCAGGGCCGCTTTAAATTTAGAAATAACATATGATAGTTGTTTAATGGTAGGAGGAAGATGGTTATAGATTTTTATACCAGAATACCACACTTCGTTTTGGAATACTGCCAAGTTTGCTCCAGGAACATGTAAATCGTAATGAGATCTTGTATTAAAACTATGAACATCGCAGTTGGTTTTGAATAGGTTTTTATTCTCAACAACAAACATGAGAAGAGAAAATATGTATTGGGACTGGAGAGGGAGAATATTAAATTTTTTAAGTAAGTCTTGGCAAGAATCCTTATTATTATTTTTTGGATTTTAAATATGATTTTACTATGGGTTGATACACCCCAGAATATGATACCATCTGATATAATAGAATGGACTATTGAGAAATAGACCATTTTTAATGTCTCAATAGACAACAATGGTTTCAGGGATCTGATTACATAAGATGTTTTTCAGCCTGTCTATCCTTCCAAGATTGGGATCTTAAGCCTTGTCTTTTGATAAAGAGTTGAAATCAGAGGAGTGTAATGCCTTCAAAACATAGGTATTTACTAGCCAAAATGGTGTAATGTCTCAAAAAACTTGAATATCTATGTGTCCTCCATGTAAGCTTAAAGTGAGATTTTCTGTGAGCTCATACTCTCCTGGAAGAGTTGGAGGCTTCTCTGTTCAGATTAGGCTGACCACTAAGACATAAGAAGGTCTCACAGAAGCAGTGTTTCTGTAAGTGTGTGCATGTGCTTTTGGTGGTGTTTTGGTATCTTCAGTTTTTATTGTCAGCCATATCTTTCCAGTTAATGTTCTCATTTCTGCTTCTTCACGTTTTACTGAGAGTTATGGCTTGTGGATGCATGTGAAAAGTGGTTTAATTTAAATGATGATTTATTTGTGTCCCTAGGTACATGATTGTGTGAGAAAAATTGTTATTGACTTTTCACTGCCATCCACAATATAACAGTCGTATAAATAAAACAAGCGTGGATCGCAATTTGAGGGTGCAATTTTATATTTCCAGTTCATTTATTATAGATGGCAGTCTGTTGTTGCCAGGGTTGATCAGCAGTGGGAATATTAATCTATGTGTGTTTCAGTATTTTATCCTGTATTGATATGGTTTCAATTAGATTTAGACCTCATATAGGTTAGGTTTTATGCAGTACGTTGTTATCCATATTTTATGTAATAATCACATTTGAGAAGTCTGATGAAGTTGTTTTTGGGGTTTGAGTAAAGTAGGGGCCATGTTTGGCTCATTGCAATTAACATTAATTTCTCTCAGCAGCTGTCTTGTAACAGAACTAGGTACAGTGTTTCTTAGTTCAGTTTATTTTAGCTGTTAATCCTTTTCAGTCAAACATTGATGTAGGACATATGAATTCAGTCACATTTTATACATAAAGGTAAAGGTTAAGCAATCCCTGTACAGGTTTCGGTAGGCCCTTAAGTTTCCAGGAGGTTCAGGCTTGCAGAATTCCTAGACTGCCATCATATGAAGGGGGCAAGGTGTAATCATCCATAATGTTACTAAAGTACATGTGCATATATACCAGAATAGAATAGAATAGAATACCAAAGTAGAATAATACTAACAGTTGCCTGCTGTTCAACTGTTCTGTCACTAATAGGTTAAGTGCAGCCACATTAGAGGTGATGTATATTGAAGCACTGAACAAGAGTGTGTTGTAACAGAAAGGATATGAATTTCCTTATATATATATGTATATAAATTTGATCTTTTTCTTTTGTATGATTAAGTACTTTGTTGAGTCATTTAATTTCTATATTCAGAACACTTTTAATTGCAGGTGTTGTGTTGCAGAACTGAACTTGGAGATCAAATGTTTTGTATATTTTAGTTGTGAATTTGTGCATTATGCTCCAGATTTTGTTTTTCTAATATAGCACACTATTTCAGTTATTTGTTTTAATTGAATATTTTCTCTTTAGTGGTGTTAGTAGAGTTTATTAATGTTGGCATCATGGGAAACTAATGGATATATGCTATTGCAGGTTAGTAAACTGTATCAAACCAGGATCAGCAAAGAAAATTAATCAAAGCACTATGGCATTTAAGTGCATGGAAAACATCAATGTTTTCCTTGAAGCAGCCAAAGACCTGGGTGTTCCACCTCAAGAAACCTTTCAGACTGTAGATTTATGGGAACGGCAAAATCTGAATTCTGTTGTTATCTGTCTGCAGTCTCTTGGTAGGAAGGTGAGTAATGGCATTAATTCTGCATAGGATCATGTTCTGAAAAAATGGTTCGCAAACATTTTCACAAGCAAACCATCCTTTATCTTGAAAAATACAACTGTACCTTGATACAGCAAGAACTTACATAACTTGGGAATATATTTGTAATATAACATTAATCCATATTCCGTGCAGTATATTGACTGCACAGTATTTAATTATTTATGGTTATGTGTGCATTTAATTGGATAAAATACTGTATACCTGTAATGTGTTCAGTGCAAAAACTTCGTCTCTGCCCTAAACAGATGTTTTTTTTATTCATTTATTATGCATTCTGTCAATCCATTTACAAGGTCAAACAACCTATAGGATATAGAGTTTGTCATATTGCTAGTGTTATATGTACATAAGGTAATTACATAATAAGGTATCTCTTACAGTAAATTCTAAAAGGACAAGAAATAAAAACACAAGATATTTAGATTCTAAAAACACAAGAAGTAAAGACAGAAGCTTAAGGGAACCTTCAGCTCATTGCTGTGTGTAGAGGGAACATTTTAAAGCAGGGTGCTGAGTAAGATGATGATAGAAGACTGTTTGGGAGTCTTCAGCTCATTGCTGTGTGTAGAGGGAACAGTTTAAAGCAGGGGCTGAGTAAGATGATGATAGAAAAATAGAATAGTATTTGGGTTCGAGCCCTTCCAGGCCCGGTGCACCTAGGCCTTAAGACTGGCCCTTTGTGCCCCATATTCCATACTAAATTTAAGGAGCACTGTTCCTTCAGCAAAGTTTTATATGGCCCATATACTTAGTTTCTAATGTCCTCAGGTTCCAAAAATAAGGATCCCTGGTATGTAATATATGAGTGAAGCCAAGGCCTCACACTCACACAAAATGTGGACTGAGGTTTCCTCCTCAGTAGCGCATTTCCTAAAATCTTAATGTCCTCAGGGTCCAAAAAAGGAACCCAGATATGCTAGCTACCCTTTTCCCTCAAAGCATCCTGGCAAGTGAATCCCCTCCAGGTTCCTCAACAGGGCCCCTATGGAGAGAAATAACCGCTTACAGGACATTTTTATGTCTCACTTAATATATCTCTTTTTATCTTCCCCTCAGAGTCCCCAGTAAGGGAACCCCATCCATGTTCCCTAACAGGGTCCCCATGGGCAGCTATACTCCGTCACAAAAACCACTGGTCTGTTCATTCATTCATTCATTCATGCATGCATTCATTCATTCATGTATGTCTGCCGGAGTCCCCAAAAAGGAGCCCTCCTACATACATATGGGGAAAAACATAAGGTCACCGTCCACGGAGCCCGGTGCCCCACGCAGACGGAAGACCTACATACAATGGGGTGCAGCCTGGTTCCCCAAGGGGATCGTTACAACACTGCTATCTTTACCCCAGTGCCATGCATCCTTCGGCACAATACCTTCTGCCTTGGCTTGGGTACCAGAGCTCCGTTAGTCATCATGTGTCGTGGGAACCCCCATCAGGGTATACCCTCCACACCTGTTACCGTCTCCCATGTGACCCAGGGTAGAGCAGAGTACGAACCTATGATACCCCGAGGTACGGATGAGGGGTTGGATTAATGGAAGGCAAGATGATGATGATTTAAGATAATGTGATTCTATGTGTCTTAATTTTTGTTGTCAGGCGGGTACTTATGGCAAGCCTAGCATTGGTCCCAAGGAAGCTGAAAAGAATGTTCGAAGCTTCTCTGATGAACAGATGCGTGCTGGCCAAGGTGTGATCAGTCTTCAGTATGGCAGCAACAAAGGTGCCACCCAGAGTGGTATCAACTTTGGCAATACCCGACACATGTAAATGCCACTTCCCCCAAACCAGACTACTGGCTGTTTGCACAAATGAATCATGTTTATTGTAATGACATAGACCATGAGATCCCATGATATTACTGCTCATTATGTACTCTTGTGTTGTATACTGTGTCCTAGGGTTGGTGAATGAGTTCAGCTAGTAGTCTGGCTGACAGTATCAAAGAAAATAAAAAAATGAAATAAAATAAAGACAGGCTCTGTTTGAAAGACAACAGAATGAAAAGTGTAATGGATGTTCATAGTTGAGAATGCACAAATAATCTTTTGTGTCAATAAATTCAAAATATTTTAGTGAGATGAGTAAAGAGAGAATGGACCTGCAATATTCAGAAGATATTTAGTAAGTTAATAGTCATAGCATTTTGTACAGATTCTTTTGCCAGTTCTAAGGAAGGGAAGACACAATGGGACACCACAATGTCTGCTGTTCTCTGATTTCCAAACATTCCTTGTAAACTGGATGGGTTGGTTGGTTGGTTGGTTGGTTGGTTTCATGATATATTTCTTGACTACCAGCCAGTGGACAAAACGTGTTGCTATTTTACATTTCACATTGTACAGTATGTGTTGTGTATATGGTCTCTCTACCTACCTGTGAAAACTGAGCAGTATTTTTAAATTATGGTTGAAATTGTAAAGACCAAAAGAATGTTGGAACATTGAAAAATACACATATTTTCTATGAATGTAAGTTGAAGTATAGATCTCTTCATATAAATTTTCCCACAGGAATTGTGTAAGTTATATAATTGGAAAATTAAAAAACTAGTTTTACTATCTCCTTCTGTTATTTTCCTGGAATATTATGAAAGATACCTTTAATTTTTGCTGCCTCGCCCTTCATTCTCCATCACATGCTATTTCTAATTCAGTACAGCCTTATGATTATTACTGTTCACAGTAATACGAGGGAGAGTTAAATTAAAACCTTAAAAGTGCGATAATTCGAAACAGCTCAATCGTTTTGTAAGTTGACAATGATGTATGGTTTAAAGAGTGGCTGACAGGTGGCAATGGAGATTACATAGAAAAATGAAGTCATTGTGTACCTTTTATGTTCAGTAAATTATGAGATAGAAAAAATTTAGGTTTTCATTTGACTCACCCTTGTATGTGATTTTGTGTGTGTCTGATATTAGGATCAGATTTTATAATCCTGTAGTTGCTGAAGCATGCTTTGAATTCATATCACAGTGATTTGTGTGTAAGTGTCCTGGTAATTGGTGGCCCAGGATAACATGGTCCGTATAGCATCTTGCTATGGGCTGGGCATGCGGGGCATCAACTTGTAGTTTGGACAAGATTTCCTGTGACTGTCCAGACTGGCCCTGGGGCCCATCCATCTTCCAATACAATGGGTACTGGGTTATTCCCTGGGGTGAAACAGCCAGGGCATGGCATTAACTACCCTTACTCATGTAGCGTGGAGGTGCCTTCATGGCATATTAGTGGGTGAACTTTGCTTTTTACCTGATAAGTAACTGGCAACTGAACAGTAAGGTAACTCTTTGTTCTTTCCCATATGAAGTTAATGATTTAAATTTTGGTTAATTGTTGTGTTATGGTTTACTCAGTGTATCTGGATAAATGTCAAGTTATCTTATACAGTGTGAAACCTGCAACTTTCTTTTCTGTGTTTCACATCCGTGGTATTTGCTACCCAGTATTATTACTCTTTAACTTGCTACAGCAGATTGATTGTATATACATCCTAGTAACACTTTCAGAAGTTTGCTTCATATACACCACTAATAACAGTGAATATAGTAACTGCTTATCTTGTTAATAGGCTACTAATATGGATGGCAGGTACACAGGTAAATTTGGCTATTGTACTTCTTTCTGAAAGCTCCATTTGCTGTCATATGATAGTGGAGAAGTTAAATTTGGAATTATTCAATTTTCTGCACATCTGCTGCATATTTATGAGCACAGATTGTCTCCCTTGATCCTGTTGAGCTGTTGAGTTCTCACAGCGGTTACTGAAATTTGCTGTCTCCTGAGGCAGCTCGGTATGTGTCGACCTGCATAATGTCAAGGATGTGCTTCTGGTCCCTGCTTGAGTAAAACAAATACAGTGCACACCATTCCTCCATGTCTCGAGACCCATTTTGATATTATCCTCACAGCTATACCTAGGTTTCTCAAGTGATGTCTTCTACAAAAATTTTTGTGGATGCATTTTGTGTTTATCCCAATGCGCTACAATACCTCTTCATCCAACCCAGCTTGAGTTTATCATCCCAAACTCAGAAATGGACAGTTTTGTAAGGTTTAGTCTGTCAGAGCTGCTGAACAGGACATGCTCGTAAATAACACTCAGAAGTCTAGGCTGATAAATGGTGAGCCACCATGATTAATGATTAAAATACTTGTCACTGGCCATACAGTGAAATGATGGCAACCATGAAGGACAGTTGACTAATGGATTCTTGAAATTCTTAGATCAGATTTGTTTCACCTCTAGGCTTGGAAGACTTAACAATGTTTCCAACTTGTGCTTGTGAGTCGTTACTGACATGATATGGACAGTATTTTTTATTTACTTCTGAAGTTTTCAGTTATTAATTTGTTAGAAAATTTTTGTGAAGTAATACTGTAGACCTCAAATATTTGTTTACTTCAAACTGATCGTGACAGCAAAATAGGCAGCAGCTACTGAAGCTGTCAGGTGGTGGTTTTTTACTTCAAAGGGTGTCCCTACCTAACCTGTTTTGTATGCCACCTCAGGAAAGAGCCAGTTTTCATTAATAAAAAATCATAAAGAGAATCCGTTGGTATGTACAAAACAATCGGAACTGTGTAATTCTCCAGTAGTGATTAATTCTTATTTTACATTTTCGCCCACATATTACTTTATATTTGCACAATATGCATATATTTCATGTATGATATGTATACTTGATTAACAGTATGTTCATAGCCCCGCCCCCAATTTTGATCGCACCACTGGTGAGGAGATTCTGGATGGAGCTGTATATGGCCCATAGATAAGTGTTGGTTTTAATTTCTGTGATTTTTTTTTAAACAGAATATTCCTCTTTGAATTGCTCGGTATAATCTGAGGTAACGAAGGCGTCGCACTATAAATAAGTCATTGTGTTGGATGATGTCTAAAGAATGATCCAAGAAATGTACTTACATTAGCTGATTCCAAGACTAGTGAAGATAGGATCTCGGTGCAGTGAAGTTTTACATGTAGTAAAAACCACACTAACACAGAATGACTGAAACAAACATTATTTAAATTATTATCATCATCATCATCATCACCACCACCACCACCGTCGTCGTCGTCGTTACACGACAGGATATTCGCGTGACAGTAGGAGTTTCGGTTGTTACATGAACTGGTCCCAGCTGTAGTCAGTAGGTACGCGTCAGTGATACATGTTTGAGTTTGTGTCGTTGGTGTTTGCTAATTGGGACACGATAAGTGTTGTGCATTATCGCAATGAAAATTGACATGTCAAAATCGTTATATGCGGTTATTTGTGGCCGATTCGATGATTTATGTTGGTGTAACTGTGTGTGCGTGTGAAAGGTAAAGTAATGTCGGTGTAGCCGTGACGACAATGGGGAGAGATATTTTACTGATTCTTAACCTCTACATCAGTGGGGGGTCGATTCCTCGGGCGTCTTAGCTAGTAGCCTGGTCACTATCTCCTCTCGCATCAAATGTTCGTATATGACGTATATAGAAGTAGAGAAACACCAAACAAAGTTTCGTTTATTTACATTCGCACATTCCTAACTTAACCTCACAAATATCACTGTTGATACAAAAGTGTCGTAATGAACGTAGAAACTTCCCATGCGGATCAATTTGTATGTGTATAATTCTTACAAATTTCATAGCGTATTGTTAACGTGGCGTTGAATTGTATTCGGAAATTGTTCGGAATGTGCCATAGCATTCATCTGCGGTCTTTGAACTTTTCAGCTGTAAAAGCTTCGCCACCCACATGTAAGGCCAGTAAAACAGTGGGGAATGTAGTTCACAGATACAGAAGAGACCGCCGACAATTCTGCGGGCCAAGTGCTGAAAATGCGCGTACGTAAATACGGGAGTTCAAGTTATTAGACATGAGAACTTGAGGAAGGTCTTCAATATGTATCAAGCAGGAGGCTGGACGGGTCCCAACCGATCTGTACGTATGGAGAAGAGAGCCATATATATATATATATATATATTGCTATTTGCTGGGAATTAAATTATGATTATTCTGTCTTAAGCCCATGTCCCGGAACATTCATAAATACACGTGGACCTCCCCTGATGGTAAGACTCAAAACCAGATTGACCATGTATTGATAGGAGATGGCATTCGAGTGTACTGGATGTGCGAAATTTTAGCGGAGCTGATTGTGATACAGATCACTATCTGGTGATTGCAAAGGTTAGGGAAGATTAGCAGTGGGTAAACAGGCCGCACAGAGGTTTGATAGGCAAAGATTTAACTTGGGGAAGCTAAATGAGCCAGGGGTTAGGTAACAGTATCAGATTGAGATTACAAACAGGTTTGCAGCTTTGGAGAACTCGGACGATGACGAGGACGTAAATAGGACTAGGGAAAACAGTAAAGAGAATATCCAAACCTCAGCGAAAGAGATTCTGGGTGTGGATGAATTTAAGCAGAATAAACTCTGGTTTGATGAATGTTTAGGTTTTTTGGATCAAAGGAAGCGGGCTAAAATGCAGTGGATACAGGATCCAAGCCAAAGCAATGTAGATAATCTGAACAAGGTAAGGCGTGAAGTTAGCAGGCATTTCAGGAAAAAAAAGAAGGCATATCTGAGAGTTAAAATAGAGTAACTTGAAACTTAACAATAAGATCCAAAACATTAGGGATTTGTATAGGGGCATCAGTGACTTTAAGAAGGGGTACCAGCCTAGATGTTATATAGTAAACGATGAGAAAGGCGACCTGGTTACAGACTCCCACGGTATTGTGGCTAGGTGGAGGAACTATTTCTCCCAGCTATTCAACGTGCATTGGGTTAAGGATGTTCGGCAGGCAGAAATACACACAGCAGAACCACTAGTACCTGAGCCAAGTGCCTCTGAGGTTGAGCTGGCTATCAACAAGTCACAAATCGCCAGGTATTGACCAAATACCGGCAGAACTGATTAAAGCAGGGAGTAGAACAATTTTGTTGGATATTCATAAACTTATTATTTCTATTTGGAAGAAGGAGAAACTGCCCGAAGATTGGAAACTTGTAAGGTTAATAAAGATGAGTCTGACTGAAACATATAGCAGAGTCCGGGTAGGCAAGAATGTGTCTGACAGGTTCCCTAATAGGAATGGTTTGAAACAAGGAGACGCTCTGTAACCAATGCTTCTTAACTTTGCTTTAGAGTACGTCATTAGGAGGGTTCAGGTAAACCAGGATGACTTGAAACTAAGTGGTACACATCAGCTGCTGACTTATGCCGACGATGTTAATATACTGGGAGGAAGCATACATATTCTAAAGGAAAATGCAGAAGCTTTAGTAGCTGCTACTAGGGAGAATGGATTGGAAGTAAATGCTGATAAAACTACATGGTCATGTCTCGAGATCAGAGTGCAGGACGAATTCAGAGTGTAAGGATTGATAATAGCACCTTCGAGAGGGTGGAAGAGTTTAAATATTTGGGAACAACTTTAACAAATCAAAATTCTATTGCGGAAGAAATTAAGAGCAGATTGAGGTCAGGAAATGCTTGCTAT
>Ga0131853_10013536_pt1 | contig 14962 bp, 11 predicted proteins | sample TergutLab28metaG_FD_92764 | JGI IMG/M metagenome (GOLD analysis project Ga0131853, IMG submission 92764) | Labiotermes labralis P1 segment gut microbial communities from Petit-Saut dam, French Guiana - Lab288 P1 (version 2) (version 2) | ecosystem: Host-associated > Arthropoda: Insects >... | reverse complement strand
TAATAATGCTGGGGATAACCCGCACAGGTCAGTGGTATCTATATAACGGGCCAACCGAAAAAATAGCCAACGATACATGGCTTAGCCCACTATATTGTACAAGTGCAATAATATCACCCGATTGCGAAACCCAAGGCATTTTAGTCTTTACCAGCAGCGGCACACAAACCATAAAGCTGGACGCAGCACTCCCTATTCTACATGGCAAAAATGGCGAAGACGGTACAATCCAAGGGCTGCTTTCCCTTGCGGGGATACCCGTAGTGGGCTGCGACATACTTGCGTCCGCGCTATGTATGGATAAGGATAGGGCACATAAGCTTGTGGAGGTGGCGGGTATACGTGTACCGCAGTCGTTTACCCTGCAATGTGAATCGCAAACAGATATGGCACTTCAAGAGGCTGAGAAGCTCGGTTTCCCGCTGTTTGTAAAGCCGATAAAGTCCGGTTCATCCTTTGGGATCACAAAAGTGTCAAACCGGAATGAGCTGCCCATTGCGATAAAAACAGCCTTCGAGCATGACAACGAAGTCATAATCGAAGAGAACATAGAAGGCTTTGAGGTAGGCTGCGCGGTAATTGGCAATCGGCATCTTATTGTAGGGCAAGTAGATGAGGTAGAGCTATCCGAAGGTTTCTTTGACTATCGAGAAAAATACAACCTGGAAACATCAAAAATCCATGTCCCAGCACGCATAGCCGCGCATAAGACCGAAGAGATAAAAGAAACCGCAAAGCAAATTTACCGAGTCTTAGGCTGTGGCAGGTTTGCGCGAGTTGACATGTTCTTGACACCAAGCGGTGAAATTATATTTAACGAAGTCAACACAATCCCCGGTTTTACAACACATAGCCGTTTTCCAAATATGTTAAAGGCTATTGGCATGACATTCGAACAGATTTTAGATGAAATTATCAAGCAGGCGGTAACATACACATGAACAGGTCATGGGCAGAAATTGATATAAGCAATCTGCGCCATAATGTAAATGTCTTACGAAGACTTTTGCCCGGTAGTTGTGCACTAATGCCTGCTGTTAAAGCAAATGCGTACGGGCATGGCGCGGTTGATGTATCCCGTGAGCTAAATGCGTATGGTATACGTGCATTTTGTGTGGCGGCAGCACGAGAGGGTGTTGAGCTTCGCAAAAACGGGATTATAGGCGAAATTTTGATCTTGGGCTATACGCATCCCGAGGATTTTTATATGCTGGAAAAATATCGCTTGACACAAACCGTAGTTGATTATAATCATGCCATGATGCTAAACGGCTACGGCAAAAAAATTATGGTGCATGTAGCAATAGATACCGGTATGCGTCGCATAGGCGAAAGGTCCGAAAACATAGATAAAATCGCGGATATATTTAAATGCAGAAATTTAATTGTTAACGGAGTGTACACCCACTGCAATGTGATGGACAGCCGTAAGCCATCAGATGTCGATTTTACTAATGCACAGGTGAAAAAGTTTTATGATGTGCTGGGTCGGTTAAAATCACGCGGGTTGAAGCTTCCCAGGATGCATATACAAAGCAGTTATGGTGTTTTTAATTATCCGCATTTATCATGCGGTTACGCGCGGGTAGGCATTGCCTTGTTTGGCATGTTAAGTACCCGCAAAGATACCGAAAGCTATAATACAGGGCTGAAGCCCGTGCTGTCAGTAAAGACAAGGATAAGCGCAATAAAAGCCGTATCCCGTGGCGAGCCTGTGGGTTATGGGCTCGCCTTTACGGCGGAGCATGATATGAAAATTGCGGTGCTTGCCATAGGGTATGCGGACGGTGTGCCGCGTGGCATGTCTTGCGGAGCTGGCTATGTACTTATAAACGGGCAAAAAGCCCCGGTTGTAGGGCGTGTATGTATGGATCAGATGATGGTTGATGTTACAGGCAATGAAAGAGTCAAGCAAGGCGATATAGCGGTTATTATAGGCGAGTCTGATGGTGCAATAATAACAGCCTGCGAAGTAGCAGAGCAAATGGGGACAATAGCCAATGAAATTCTAAGCCGCCTAGGTGAAAGGCTGGAACGCCATATTATTCATGCCGCACAACAAGAAACCTCTCCAGCTTAACCGGCGTACCCGGTGTAATCCTAGCACGCTGCATTACCGCGGCGATTTGCTGCTCTGGGGTATCTATGCCCGGATGATTAGGTAGCATTACCCCCCAGGTATTTTGAGCGGTTATTATCAAGCCGTAGCGATATACATCCAATTGATCCGGGCTCTGGACTTTTTCGGGGAGACCTATTATATCTACTTTATATACCAAGCCCGGCAGCTCGTCTATATTTACCGGTAGGAAGCGTTTGTCTGCTTGACCTGCTTGTACTGCATATTTCGCAATTTCTGACGCTATGTTGATTGTTGTGGGGTCTAGTGCCCCGGCTGCTCCTCGCAGCCTGTTGTCTACATATATAGACACAAATACCCCGGCGCGGTTGGTGAGCATCTCCTTTGGAAGCCCTACCGGGATTGGCAAATCCAGCCCATGAAGCACGGAATATTCCAGTGCTCTGCGTGCTAGGATGCAATAGGCATCCTCTGCGGAACGGGATTTCATCACCAATCTGCGCTGTACATTTTCGGATTTTTCTAAGTAATTACGCTTTTCATCATATGGCCCTGGAGTGAAGGCGGCTACTGCATAGCCTTCGCCCAGGGTATTTTCGTATGAAAGCATTTCTGCTCTTACCAGTCGTTTGTCAAGTGCTCCCGCAAGTACGGCATAAATCGAATGCTCACAGGGGTCTGCACTGTCACGTAGGCTATGCGGAACTCGGAACAACCGCTCAAAATCCCCGGATTTGAAAATTTCTACCATTTCCTTGTCGTACTCCAGAGCTTCGTCTACATAGCCTTCGGAGGCTTTTTTGTTTAAATCCCGGGATAGATTGCCCGAGGCGATTATAACCGTGCGCCGCCCAATGTTTGAGGCCGCTTCCGATAGGCTTTGTCCCAGTCGGTAGTGGTCTTTTTCATCTAGTTTGGATGGGGAGATGCGCAGGGTCTTAAACTTCGAAAATCGCCGATTAATAAACCACAGGGGCACCACCACACCATGATCCAGCGGAGCTTTGCGCTCGCCCAGTGTTTTGGCAATAATCCCATATTTGCCGGCAACAGAGGATGTTACCGCAGCAAAATTGGGATCATAAGTAAGGGACAGCTTTACATGCTTTGTGCCAAGGGCACTGCAATGACCTTTCGCTCCGATTCCCGGCGATATATGGAAATAATCGTCGTAAATTACATTATGCGGGGTGATAAAAACAATGGTTTCCGGACGTAGGAAAGCAATCTCTTGGGCAACCATGTCCAGTGAATTTAGGGTTTTAACGATTTTTCTCTCTTCTCCACGGCCGACAGCCGGTATTGCCAGTTTGGGATGCGGTAGAACATATGCACGAAGAATAGCCATTTTTTTCTCCCCTTCTCGAAAGAAATATTAGCACTTTTGGGTTGTTGGCTCAAGTTTTTGGGGATAATAAAGTTGCGAAAGGAGTGAAAACATGGCAGAAAAATTTATTATTCATCCCAGAGGCCCGCTTATGGGTCAGGTAGATATTAGCGGCGCAAAAAACGCGGTGCTTCCCGTGCTTGCGGGTAGTCTGCTCACCGGGCAGCCCTGTAGAATAAGCAATGTTCCTAATTTGAGTGATGTAGAATCTATGGCGGAATTGGTCGAATCACTTGGCGGATTTGCGTCATGGGATAGGGCTTCTGGGATTTTGAATGTGGATACGGGAAGGTTAAATAAATATGACGCGGCCTATGAACTTGTGGGAAAGCTGCGTGCATCTTTTCTTATTATAGGGCCGCTGCTTGCACGGCTTGGGCGTGCCCGGGTACCGCTGCCGGGAGGGTGCGCAATTGGCTCGCGCCCTGTGGACTTGCATCTTAAAGGCTTAGCTGCAATGGGAGCGGAAATCGAGCATACCCATGGATATATAGAAGCAACAGCCACCAAGCTTACAGGCGCGAAAATTTATCTGGATTTCCCAAGTGTAGGCGCAACAGAAAATATTATGATGGCCGCAACCCACGCCGAGGGGCAGACCATAATAGAAAACGCCGCCGTAGAGCCGGAAATCGTAGACCTTGCCAATTTCCTCAATACAGCAGGGGCAGAAGTGCGAGGCGCAGGCACAGACACAATAAAAATCAACGGCGTAAAAGATATGAAGGGCACCAGCCACAGCGTAATCCCAGACCGCATAGAGGCAGGGACATTTATGGTTGCCGCAGCCCTGACCCGAGGGGATGTAATGCTCAAAAATATAATGGCAGACCATGTAAAGCCGGTGACGGCAAAGCTAAAGGAAGTAAATGTTCAAGTAATGGAAACAGAAGAAGGTATCCACGTAAAAGCAGATGAAAGCCCACTTATAGCCGCCGATATTAAAACCCTGCCATATCCAGGCTTCCCCACAGATATGCAAGCACAGTTTATGAGCTTGATGACCCAGGCAAAGGGTACCAGCGTGATAACTGAAACAGTATTTGAAAATAGATTTATGCAGGTAGGAGAACTAAAGCGTATGGGTGCGGTAATAAAAATAGAAAGCCGCTCGGCAATAATAGAAGGAGTAGATAAATTAACAGGCGCGCAAGTAGCCGCAACAGACCTGCGAGCAGGAGCGGCGTTAGTGCTTGCGGCTCTCACTGCGGATGACGTAACAGAGATTAGTGGCGTGTGCCACATTGATAGAGGGTATTGCAGGTTGGATGATAGATTGAACCGGTTGGGGGCTTGGATAGAAAGGGTGGGGGAATAACTCTTGCAAATAAAAAACGCGCATACCATCTTGGATAAGATGATATACGCGTTTTTTTATTTCAGATATTACTCGTTAATTTTAAGGTATCTTCCAAACACCCATCCTTCAACGTTACCGATGCGGATTCTATGCCATACAAAAGTCGTACCGACTGTTTCAAGCACTTCTACTACATCACCGCGGGCAATAACCGCAACGATAGGCGCGCTTGCTGCTCCGCGAGCACGGACGTTAAGGAACCAGCAGTTGACTACTGTGCCTGTGCGGGTTGCGGGAGCGGCGGGTTCTTCAACAACGGGGATTTCTACTACAACAGGCTCTTCTACTACGGGCGGCTCTTCTACAACGGGAATTTCAACAACTGGCTCTTCTACGACGGGTTCTTCTACAACGGGCTCTTCTACTGGCTCTGGTTCTTCACCAGGCTCGTTGCCTACTTGTACCATACGTCCGTCTACTTCGATGGTCATATCAGCTTCGCCAATAGTTATGAGATCAATAAATACATCGCTCATGATTCCGGCTTCACTAACTCTTGGCAAGCCGACAAAGGTTGCATAATCGTCGCCGCCGGCGGCTTTAAAGTCGTTGATTGCCAATGTGAAAACAGTAGTATCATCGGCAGGGTCAAGTGCCACGCCGTCTACTGTGATGCTTAAAACGCGGCTACCGGGCTCTGCAAAACCGTCAAAGGTAAATTCAAAGCCGTGGATTTGTGGGAAACGTCCGTTATCTACAGGCCACATAGAAACGCCGTTTTCCAATGCTTCCCAAAGCTGAACAGGTGTAACCTCCACAACAACTACATAGTTAGGGAAGGCAAGAACACGGGTAACATCACCTCGGGTGATATCGCCTGCTTCAAAGCTGTCACGGATACCGCCGCTGTTCATAAGAGCGAGCTGGGCACCGGAAGACCATGCCATTGCTTCGGCAACAAGATTGCCAAGAGGCATTTCCATTGTACGGATAACAGCTCTGTCTCCGTCAAGGTAGACGGGGGTATAGGCTAAAACTACGCTAAGTGCTTCGTCAAGTTGGGCATTCATAGCTGCGATAGCGGCTGTTACAACTGGGTCTGGTTGAAAATCTTCGCGAGCTTCCTCATGAGTGATAAGTGAAGCTTCCAAGGTAACTTCTCCATCAGCAGTAACGGTGATTTCCACGCGACCGAGGGTTCTACCATGTTCCCAGGCTTGCACGATTAACACATCACCAACAACTGTGCTACCTGTATCATGGCTATGACCGTCAACGATAAGATGAATATCCTGCACGGCTTCGGCAAGATCAATTGTGTTGTAAGGGCCGTCTAAACCAACATGGGTAACGGCGATGATTACATCAACTTCATGGGCTTGAAGTGCTGCAACTGCGTCTTGAGCAGCTTCAATGATGTCGCCAAAATATACATCTACTATGTGGTTGGGATGGGTTGCGATAACTGTGTGAGGGGTAGTAAGACCAAAGAAGCCAAGGGTTAAGCCGGCTACTTCGTGAATTGCATATTGTGAGAAAACAAGTGAGCTGTCTTCACGCCAGAACACGTTTGCCGAAATAAAACCAAAATCGGCAAGTGCTTCAAGTTCAAGCAGGCGGTCAAGACCAAAGTTAAATTCGTGATTGCCTGGTGACATAAAGTTAACACCGGCAAGGTTCATCAATTCAATGGCGTTGAGCCCCTGCTCAACATTAACAAATGGCATACCATGGATGGTATCGCCTGCGTCAACGAATACTGCGTTTTCTGTTGCCGCAACGATGGCTGCAACAGTGTCGATACCGATTGCGGTACCGGAAGGCTCAAAACGGCCATGGGTGTCGTTGGTGTGGAAAATGGTGATGGTGGTTGACTCGGGATAATCGTAATCGGGAGTCTCGGCATAGGCAACTACCCCAAAGGATAGAACCAGCATTGCCACCATCAGGAAGAACAGTGCTTTTGATTTTTTCATACATAACCTCCTTATTTTTATGGAGCTTTGCCCCAAACCCCGCCGCTTCGCTGGGCTGAGCCCAGCTACACTTCCTACGGGGTCGCGCTTTGCGCGACATGGTTTCGCGTTTTGCGAACCGTGATGATGATACATGCAATTAATTGGACATGCAAGTAACCTTTTGCGGCAAGAGGTTAGCATAAGCTTAGTACATTTTCTACAAAAAACGGTATGCTAGCATACCGCTTTCTTTGTGCAATTTTTTGTGAAAATTATTGACAAACGATAATATTACAAATATGATGAATGAAATTATCGCGAAACAATAATTTGAGGTGAAATCTATGGAAAATATACCCCCCCCCCGTCTTTCGTCAAATGAAAAAACCACCGTTTTACTACTGGCGGCTTTTGCCGTGGCTTGTATTATTTTTGTACTGAGCCCATTAGCTTTCGGCGATGTGTTGCTTTTTTTTCTTTCATTTCCATATGCCCAAATCGGGCTAGGGCTCCGAGCATTATCCCTTGCAGGTCGGGTTGGGAACATTATTGCCTATGTGCTGTACTTCGCAATTTGCGCGGTACCGTATTATATAGGCATCAATAACCGAAATAAAAAGCGGGAGGATGCGATTTTATTCCTCATCGGTATGCTTGCGATGTGGGCACTTTATTACTTGGCTAACCCCGGTAGCTTTCCTATGGCAATCCCTGATGTGCAAATCCAAAATGCTGTTATTGGCGGTACCATTCATAGTATGTTGCTTGCCTACTTGGTTCTCAAGGTGATTAAATATCTTGGCGAAGCCGATATTTCAAGGCTGGGGCAATGGATGGGTTGGGGGTTACACTTGCTTAATCTGTTTTTTGTAATTGCCGTGTTTGGAATTGGTTTTGGGCAAATGCTCGCTTCCTTCGAGGCTTTGCGAGCTGGGAATGTCGGCAATGAACATCTGCTTGGTATTACTTATGTTTTCATCACAATAAGGTCTATCGTCGGTGTGCTGCCGTTTTTGCTTAATATTTGGGTTGTGTTTGCCACTGGACGGCTTATAAAGGCTTTCAGGGCAGACCCATACCATGAGGAAACGGCTAAAACCGCTGATTCAGTAGCCAAGGTTTGTAAACTGGTTCTTGCGATAACGGCGGTTTCCTCCGCGGGGTTTCATTTTCTTCAATTCTTCATTGTAAGCCGGTTGAAGGATGTTCATAGCAATATCAATCTGCCGGTAACTGCTATTTTATTTATGCTGGGTACTCTGCTCCTTTCTCGTTATATAGCGGCGAATAAACGGCTAAAGGATGAAAACGAGGGGTTTATCTAGTCATGGCGATACGAGTTTACTTGGAAGATATGCTCAAAGCCAGGGGTATGACCTCCAAGGAGTTATGTGCCCTTGTAGGTATTACCGAGGCAAACTTATCCATTTTGCGTAGCGGTAAGGCAAAGGGCGTGCGTTTTGGAACGATTAATAAAATTTGCTGGCATCTTAAATGCGATGTCGGGGATATACTCAAATTTGATGGTGAAATGGGAGGCAACCTGGATGAATGATAAAAAGAAGCGGCTGTATTGGATTTTAGGTGGGTTGATATTCGCGATTGCATTATCTGTTTTTTTGACCGCCACCGGTCAATACTTGGCACAAGCAGATGTGCGTCGTCAGGAAGAACGGCGACTTATCGGGTTCTTTATTACAATGGAGCATTTAAGCCTACCCCGTGATGACAGTGCTTCGATTTCCATAGATTGGCGGGGTCGGGTGGACATGGATGCATTGTTTCAATCGGGGCGAATGTATGCAAGCTGGTGCGATGAACTTCAAAAATTCTACTTCCCGGGCTTGGAAGGCATACCGTTTTTTGTACCGATTACACATGATGAAATCTACAGTGCTCATTTCGGTAACGGTATCCATGGTCATGGATTAAATCTAGCATTTTCGGATAATCATGTAGCTATAGACTTCGAAGGCACGATTTATGCCATTCCCGGTCCCCGGGCTGGGATTGTCGCTTATATTAACCACGTATTCCAAACAGCAGATGGCACGGTTTTCTTGGAGGACAGAGGCAGCGCGTTTTCCTTCCATGGGGTGATGAGCGAAGGAAATGTAATGAGCCAGACCCTGACTGAGCAGACCAACGATTATAAGATATCAGTGACAGTAAATCACGGTGTTATATTTCCGCCGGAAAAAATAGTAGTGCTGGAAATGAACGCAGACAGCCAGTTAATAAACCGCACGGATATAAGCCCATTTGAACCGGAATCGGTTTTCCATCCACATGACGAAACCGAATATATATTGGTAGAAATCCATAGAAACATACCCGAAGGTATGCATGGCGAACCACTTTTAAGAAATCTAATAGCTCAAGACGACTACGGAATCCCCGCATTTTATATAAGAGAGGACGGCATAATCGAAAGAGGTACCATACGTATTGAGTGGTAACCCCAGCCTTTTCCAATTCATGAATGTTTAAACCATCATCCTGTAGGAAATAATCCTGTTACAAATAAACCACAGGAGGTGAGCGAATGAAAAACACTAGCTCTGAACCGGAAGTTACAATCTTCCGAAGGAAGGGGTTTTTCGTCGCACTGTATTCATGCCTGGGAGCCGTCGCAATTTTGGCATTAGTAATAACTATTGCTAATTTTGGTGGACCCGCTTACCAGGCTGAGGATTACGATTATGATCAAGAGGTAGCGGAAGTAGCTGCCGACCAGGTAGAGCCTTACAGGGCACAGGTAGACGAAGAAGCCTGGTTCAGACCCCGCGCAACCCCTGCGCCGGAGGCGACTCCAACACCAACACCCGAACCACGTGTCATCCCGCCGCCAACAACTCAAGACCCATCCGCACTGCCTTCTATAGATGAAGATCAGGCAGAGCAGGCAACCCCAAGCCCACCGCCGGAAGCAGGTGCCGAACCATCTCCGTCTCCGGCAGCGGCGTTTGAACCGTTTGCCGCAGGTGATGAGCTGCTATGGCCTGTACAAGGCGATATAGCGATGGCTTTTAGCATGGATGCACTGATCTTTGACCCGACGCTAGTGCAATTCCGTACCAATGACAATCTAAGGATTTACGCAGAAGAAGGTGAGCATGTACAATCCAGCGCAAATGGTAAAGTTATTGCCATCGGCAGCAATGTTGTAAGAGGCAACTATGTAAAAATCGATCATGGCGACGGCTGGATAGCCACGTATGGGCAGCTTGCAAATGACAAGCTGGTAAGAGTAGGCGACATTGTGCAAGCCGGGCAACTACTGGGCACAGTAGGCGAACCATCTATTTTTGGCACAATGCACGGGCCACATGTAAACTTGCACGTAACCCACGAAGATGTGCCGGTCAACCCATACGAGTTACTGGCTTCTAGGTAGACGTATACACAAAAGATAAAATATAAGCCCGACCTGATGGAATCCCCATAGGTCGGGCTTTTGTTTTTGTGGTATTATGTCCATAAAAACAAGGGATGTGCAATATGATTGCATATATCAAAGGTCCAATCGCATATATCCAAGATAATTCCGTGGTCGTTGACGCAAACGGTATCGGCTATCTGATTAATATATCAACATCAACTCTAAGTCGCCTTCCGCCTCGAGGCGCGGAGGTTCAACTTTTTACGTATTTACAAACAAGCGAAAGCGGGCAATCACTTCATGGTTTTCTGACCCAGGAAGAAGTGAGGCTGTTTATGCTGCTTATTTCCGTGTCAGGCATCGGGCCAAGGGCCGCTAGCGGGATACTCTCTACACTTTCTCCCTCCCAGGTAATTATCGCAATAGTGGCCGATGATGCAGCAGCACTTAGCAAAGCCCCGGGCGTAGGTAAAAAGACAGCCCAGCGGGTGTTGTTAGAACTGCGTGATAAGATAAAAACTGCCGAGAGCTGGGATGACAATCAAGATACCCAAACCTTCACAGGTCTTGGAGCTACCAGAAGCGAAAAACAAGACGCAATGGACGCGCTGCTTGCCCTGGGCTATGGCAGAGCCGAAGCGATGCAAGCTGTACTCGAAGTAGCGGAAGACGGCATGACCGCAGATCAAATAATCCGATTATCACTAAAAAAGCTTGCAAAATAATACCCCAGAACCGCGCATTAAAGTCATTTAAATTGCAGCAAATCGCACCCTACCCTCGTCATTGCGAGGAGCGAAGCGACGAAGCAATCCAGTAAAACCTTGGATTTACAATGATCTTGGATTGTTTCACTGCGCTCGCAATGACGGAAGGAGAATCATATGACCGAAGGACGACTTAACACTACCGGTTATAACCGGGAAGAAGACGAAGAAATCGAGCTAAAGCTTAGACCTGCTCGATTTGAAGAGTATATCGGGCAGGAAAAAATCAAGGAAAATATGCAGGTGTTTGTCCAAGCAGCCCGCGGGCGCGGCGAGACACTTGACCATGTGCTGTTATATGGCCAGCCCGGTCTTGGCAAAACCACCCTATCCGGGATAATCGCCTCAGCCATGGGCGCAAAGATGAAAATTACCGCAGGCCCTGCAATAGAACGCCCGGGAGATATGGCGGCAATTCTCAATGACCTTAGTGAAGGCGATTTTCTATTTATAGACGAAATCCACCGGCTCAACCGCAATATAGAAGAAATCCTGTATCCGGCAATGGAAGACTTTGTGCTGGATATTGTAATAGGCAAAGGGCCAGGAGCAAGAAGCATCCGGCTGGATTTACCGCGTTTTACTCTGGTGGGAGCTACTACCAGAATTGGCTTGCTGACCGCGCCGCTTAGGGATCGCTTCGGGGTAATCCATCATCTGGAGCCGTACAGAGTCGAAGAGCTATCAACAATAGTAACCCGTTCCGCTAAAGTATTGGATGTCGGTATGACAAAAGAAGGCGCGAAGGAAATAGCGCAACGTGCCAGAGGCACCCCACGGATAGCAAACCGGCTGCTAAAACGAGTACGCGACTTTGCGCAGGTGCGATATGATGGCAATGTAACCGGGGAAGTAGCAAAGGACTCTCTAGACCGTCTAGACATAGACCCGATGGGCTTAGACTCAGTAGATATGAAAATCCTGCGGGCAATAATAGAAAAATTCGGTGGCGGCCCCGTAGGGCTGGATACTCTAGCAGCAAGCATAGACGAGGAAGCAGGAACACTCGAAGATGTAGCAGAACCGTATCTGCTTCAATTAGGGTTTATACAGCGCACCCCAAGAGGCAGGATGGTCACGCAATTAGGCTATAGGCACCTAGGGCTAAGACCGCCTCTGCATCAAGCCGCTATCTTTGATGAACAATTTACACATGTAGACTAACCCCCCGTCAACATAAGAGCATTGAGGAGCGGAGCGATGAAGCAATCCAACCCTTTCGCTGTTTTTTCCTGGATTGCTTCGCTTCGCTCGCAATGACGTGATAAAAGGAGCATACAAATGAACCCCCTAAGACGCATCCAGTACAACGCCCCGGTAACCTTGACTTTTGCGCTTATCTCCGCTGCCGCCTTAGCACTTGCGCATCTCACCGACGGAGCCTCCGACCGGTTACTATTCATGGTACAGCGCGGTTCCTTCACAGATCCGCTTATGTATTTACGCGTATTCACACATGCAATAGGTCATGCGGATATTCATCATTACTTAGGCAATTTTATTATCATACTACTGGTAGGGCCGATGCTTGAGGAAAAATACGGCCCAAAGCTTATTATAATTATCATGGTAATAACCGCGTTGGTAACAGGTATACTATGGATAATAATGTCCCCCTTTGCCAAAATGGGTGCAAGCGGCATTGTGTTTATGCTTATTTTGCTAAGCTCATTCGCCAATATACAAAAAGGTCGTATACCCCTGACATTAATCCTGGCGGTAATAATCTACCTAGGTCAAGAAATAATGTCCTTCGCCACCATGGATGGCAGCAGCAATATAGCCTATATGAGCCATATTGCAGGAGGCATATGCGGCGCGCTGTTTGGGTTTGTTGCTAATAATCGCAGTGAGTATCGGTGATATCCTTGCACCTGCAAATTCCATTTGATTTCCTGCTTTTTCAAAAATAAAAAAGCCAGCGGAATATTGGAGAAATAAAAAACGCGTAGGGAGATGACGTTAATCCATCTCTCCTACGCACTGTTAGCTTAGCGTAATACACAAAAATCTGCACAAAGAACCGGTATGCTAGCATACCGGTTTTTTGTACAGATTTTTGTTTCGGCTTTATTCTCCAAGCGTGTAACACATTCTCAATTATCCTTCATGTGCAATTATTTTAGCTTTCTTTTCTTTGCGAGGTATCGCTTGCCCACATCTTGACCCGGGTCTATAATCAAAATAACCAGCTCAAATTTTAATACAAAAGAGGGGAGCAAGCGCATGAAATACATTATAAAGCGCGATAAAAGGCAGGTGCCTTTTGATGAAAGCAAGATTACAGTCTGTATAGCCAAGGCGTTTGAGGCTGCCGAAAGCGAAGAAAGCGATAATCGCAGCCTACTTATGACACTCACATTGGACTGTGTGAAAAAACTGGAAGCCGAGTATAATGGGCATCCTTTCACCGTAGAAAATGTTCAGGATATTGTAGAAACCGTGCTGATTGAAGGCGGTTACGCCAGGGAGGCAAAGTCCTATATCCTGTACCGTCAACGGCGAACAGATATCCGGGAAGCCAGAAGCGAACTTATGGACGCAGTGGCAGACATTGTAAAAGAGACAAACAAGGACAATGCCAATGTTGGTAACTCTCCATCGGCAAAAGTCTTGCAAATTTCAGAGGCGGCAAGCAAAAATTATTATCTCAAACGTATGTTGCCCCCAGACGAAGCTCAGAAGCATCTGGATGGGGATATTTATATCCAAGACCTTGGTTGGTACGGTAAAACCCTGACCTGCTTGCAAATCCCATTGGCTCGTCTGCTTAGGGATGGGTTTAACAGCGGTCATGGTACAATCAAAACCCCTAGGAGTATCCGTTCAGCGGCAGCTCTTTCGGCAATTATCCTACAAAGCAATCAAAACGACATGCATGGCGGGCAAAGTTATGCATATTTTGACCGGGATTTATCCACATATGTAGAAGTGGAGCGCGAACGGCAGGACCGTGTTCTCAGGGATAATCTTAAAGATTTAGGGTTGACCGCGTCCGAAGAAGAGATAGTTGCACTTGTAAATAAACACACATACAACGAAACATTCCAAGCCATGGAAGCCTTTATATATAACATGAATACCATGCATTCCCGTGCGGGAGCACAGGTGCCCTTTTCCAGTATAAACCTGGGTACGGATACCTCTCCCGGAGGGCGCATGATTACAGAGACCTTCCTCAAGGCTTATGCCGCGGGGCTAGGAAAAGGCGAAAGCCCCATCTTCCCGAATCTTTGCTTCAAACTTAAAGACGGCGTTAATTTCGAGCCGGAAGATCCCAACTATGACCTGTTCCTACTTGCTATGGAGGTAGCTTGCAAGCGGTTATTCCCTTCATTTTCATTCTTAGATGCCAGTTTCAACAATATTTATGGCGAAGAGGAAGTGGGTTACATGGGCTGCCGCACCAGGGTAATTGCCAATGTAAACGGTCCACAGGAAACCGATGGGCGTGGAAATTTGAGCTTTACTTCCATTAATCTGCCACGCCTTGGCATTCGCGCCGATAAGGACATGGCACTATTCTGGAAATATCTCGACGAAACCATGGATTTCGCTGTCAAGCAGCTTTTGACCCGCTATGATATCCAAAAGAACCTCAAGGGCAGGGATTTCCCATTCCTGATGGGTCAGCATCTATATATGAATAGCGAAGACATCGGCCCGAATGACAATATAGAAAAGGCCGTAAAAAACGGTACCCTCACAATCGGGTTTATCGGGCTTGCGGAATGCCTGGTGGCTCTTACCGGCACCCATCACGGCGAGAGCCAAGCCAGCCAAGCTCTGGGAGTGTCCATAGTAAGCCATATGCGCCGCCGCTGCGACGAGGCAAGCAAAAAGCACAGCCTTAATTATTCCCTGCTTGCAACCCCTGCCGAGCAATTAAGCGGCAAGTTTACCAAGCTGGATGTGGAACGCTTCGGCGTAATCCCAGGTGTCACCGACAAAGCATGGTATACCAACTCCTTCCATGTTCCCGTGGAGTTTGAGGTCACCGCGCTGGATAAAATCGCGTTGGAAGGGCCCTATCATAAATACTGCAACGCTGGGCATATTTCATATGTAGAACTTGAATCCGCCCCCGG
>Ga0131853_10013534_pt1 | contig 14964 bp, 9 predicted proteins | sample TergutLab28metaG_FD_92764 | JGI IMG/M metagenome (GOLD analysis project Ga0131853, IMG submission 92764) | Labiotermes labralis P1 segment gut microbial communities from Petit-Saut dam, French Guiana - Lab288 P1 (version 2) (version 2) | ecosystem: Host-associated > Arthropoda: Insects >... | reverse complement strand
CCACAACTACACCCACAGCTGCGCTTAGTTTATACCTATCTAAATTAGTAAAAAACCAGATTTTATACCCACTCAATGTAACGCACACAGGATCCCTAAAGCAATAGTTAAATGTACAGCACTATAAAGGATATGTATTTAATGGTTCTTAAATATTCAGCCTGATGATGACTCTCTGGAGTCAAAACATGTTGCGGTAACACATTAATTTTCTAGTGTTTGTTATGCTGACTGAACACATATCATAAGTTTACAATAAATAAGTTTAAATAACACCAGTTTTACAGAATGTGACCTACGCTAATCTTGTTTCCTCAGAATTCAACTGTTTTGAAAATGGTGTTATAGTAAAAAATTTGCATTAATTTTTTTGATAACTCCAAATTCACTCCATCCTGAAGAAATTTACAGCTGGCGATTTAAATTCGTGTAACGCAGGGTCCACAAATTTTTCAGAAATGTAAGAACTTTCTCAAAATTGTAGGCCATACAAAATTTAGTCAACTGGAACATGGTGTCCAAGAGTTACGCATCCCTGGTTAAGGGACTAATACACGGCACTTTCGTACAATGCAGACAGCTGGTGTTGACTTCTATGAGTGGATTTCACATTTAATGGGAGGACTGACCACCAACTGTCCGATATGACAGGTAGGCTGAAACTTCACTCCCAGAATACAGGGTCATGCCAACTTACAAAGGAAGTGTATGAGAATTACTTCCATGAAGACCTTGACATTTAACCAGTGGGCCTAGGCAGATGTTCATCAAGAGAACAGGACACGTGCTTCTGCTTCAGCTTACATAGCGGCTATAATCACGTGACTTTCATATGGATATTATATCACAATACATGGCTACAAATCTAAAAAGCTGCTGTCACGCCATCACTACAACGAGAACCACCTCTCACTCATTTTCTTACAAATAATCAGTACACATCGGCATTATTCATAAGACTCACACCAACGGTAATCACCCACAATGACAGGCACGTTCTGGAAATAATCCCACGATAACATGACTATACAATTCATTCAGCTCTTCTGGAAATGTGACTCCATGTAGTCTGAGGGGTGGTTTTGGGCAATGTCACATTCCAGACTAACTTACTCCTTGGCAACACCTCTGTGAGAACCTCAAACCTTGTAACTTCAACAAGCCTGTATCTGCATGTGTGCATGTGTTCCCACAGGCAAACACACATGAACACACGCATGCATATACATGCACAAAAACAGCACTCACCGTATTATTCTGGGAAACTGACTCAACCTGCTGCATCTCGTGCTCACTCCTGAAACAAATGAAATGTACACATTTAAAAAGCAATCTTCAGCAAAGGTTTTACAATGTCTAAATTACAGCAGGGGATACAATCCCGTACACCAGAAAATGGAGGGGGGGGAGTAATCTAACACACACAACCTTTTAAAACTCAACTTCACAGTCTTTGTCAGAGCATTGTTCGACTGAAATGTCCACTGCAAGAAGTATCCCCATCAGACAAAAATGATATACATATAACCACTCACTGCCGCATGACCCACTATGGGGTCACAAACAGCGTGTCCAAGTTTGGAGGAATTTTGTTCACTCCTATCTGACATAATGCAGAGGTCTGCTATGCTGCAGAACCCTTGAAGCCAGAATGTACCCCCTACACCTCCTAAACCCCTCCAACAACCCTGATTTATAAGTCAAGACATAGCAATTGCAGGTCTGTATCAGCTGACTAACACAGTTCCTGACACAGCATGCCTTTGTTTATCGATCGCACCATATGCTTTTGTTTATTGCTCGCAGGGTTCAATAACATCACTGGCATAAGAAATGAGAACTAATTGTTGACCCAAAAGGTTTAAAATGGTGTAATATATGCACATAGTTCAGACAAATTTAATGCTCAAAAACTGGAGATATCCACAAAAATCACCATTAAAGCTACAGAACACAAATATTCATCCATTTGTCAGTCCAGCAAAAGATGTGAAAAAAAAAGTGAGGCTCCACGTCAAAAAAGACAGCTCATGTGTTGACATTTTTCACAAAAATTTTTCATCTGCTGGTCGAACAGACCAACTTTAACTACTAGCAACACTTAAGACGGACAAGCATGGCTTATCCACCAACCACCTGGCATTATGTTGCCAGACATGATGACTTTCAGATGGGACACGAATTGAGAGACACACTATGTGACTACTGGTCGAGACTTAAAGGCAACTACACAATTCCATTTTACAGTGCAACCATGACACAAGACAGATTTTCACATATACTGCATTTTCTGCACTCTGCAGACAATTCACAGACACCTGACTACAGTGAAGAATACGACTGACTATGGACCGTCTTTGACACACTGACCAAGGCTTACACTAAACTCTATAACCCCTCCAAGCATTTGGCAGTGGACGAGGTAATTGTAAAATTCAAGGGCAGGGTTATCTTGAGGCAGTACATTCCAAAGTAAACATTTCACCAACAAAATTTACAAACTCTGTGATGAATCAGGGTATACATAATTATGACATGAGAGTGTACTTGGGTAAAGACTGACACTGTGCCACTGATGACACGACTGCAACAGAAGCAACTGTTAGACAACTGACTTGCAGAGTTGAAGGCTTAGGACACAAAGTTTATGAACAAATTCATTTCATCCCCAAGGCTTTCTGATGACTTGGACAGACATAAAATAAATTCATGCAGGAGAGTACAGCCCAACAGAAAAGACATGCCCCATGACTGGACCAAAACAATTGAAACTGTAAAGGGGTGACGTAAGGGTGAAGACAAGGGGAGGTTTGACCGCATTAGTCTGGAAGGACAGATGAGAAGTTTACATGCTAACATGGACCCACAACCAGCAGAAGGAAATTTTTGTGATGACAACTACCCCATGAAACCTCACTTCTCGGAACAGTACATCTGCAAGTGGGGTAAACCAACAATTCTGATCATATGGCCAACAGCTATTCTCTGAGTCAATGTACCTGCAAGTGGACCACAAAACTGTTTTTTCCACCTTCTTGTTCTAACAGTACTCAACAGTTGGATTATGTTAGCTTCATATGGGGCTAAATAAACCCACCAATATTTCAGTCTCCTTCTGGTAAGGAATTTGAAGAAGCTGGAAAGAGCCAAAATTGCCCCACCCCCACATTGGTTGGAAGACCAAGTGTGATCGCAACAAATGTTGTGCTACTTAACAGTCGCCATAATGAACACTGTTCAGTAAAACATCCACCAAACTCTGCGGCTGTCTCTGTTCATCTCGTGGCCACAGAAAGGGCACAGTGTATAAGTGCACCACATGTGACATGAGCCTTTGCATGGTGCCCTGTTTCATGGAATATCACTCAGCTCCATACTGCCAATTGGATTACTGAATGGTTATGGCAGGGATCCACCAACTTGCAAAAATGTAGGAGTCATGTCAAAATTCTACAAACCAGAAGGGTGAAACACAGCAAGTTCCATACAGAAGACCCAAAAACATTTGGTGTCAATGTAGAAGACTTCGTTGCATGGGCAACCTGGTGCCCAGAATTTGCGCACCCTTGGATTATGGCTAACTAGTTTTGGACCAGCCTCTCTACAGTCCCTACTATCTTGCCCCCAGTGATGTACAGAAATCAGCACAAAGTGCCGATGTGAAATCAGCTGTCATTTCCTGGTAACAGACAAATGACATCAATTGTTCTGAACCACGATACAAACCTTGATACAACCATGGGCGAAATGCTTAAATGTCACTGGTCACTATGTGGAGGTCTGATTTGTATCATCTGCTACCTACATGCCATCTACACACTACAGTTAGAACACGTCTCAGCCTCAGTGTCTTTCTAAGACTTGTATCAGTCAAAACACAACTAATTTATTGTCAATCATATATGTAGTGACATGTTTCGACTCACAGAGTCATCGTCAGGCCAATTCATGAACCATACTTAAGGTACATTGAGTAAAAGCGCACATTTTTGGGATCCCAAAATGTATACAACTGTGAGAGAACGTGGATGCAAATGAAGTTGGTATCACTACATTAATATTTACATTAAAACTCATCCATGTGTTTTCTTAGAAAATGTTCGAATTGGCAATACAATAATTAAGATGATAAAATACAATGGGATAGATACCTATGTTAAAGTGATAAATGGTCATTATGTAAGTAATATATTAATGCTGAAAGATGTCTTTAATGCTGTTTCCGGCGTTATCTTGACGTTCCACTGTTCGCTATTGTCAAATCAGGGCACCTTTTGGGGAAAGTGTCACCCGTCTTCTACGGAAAACAACTCGGTTTTGGACGTCTGTAATAGCAAAGTTAACTGCATGGTCATGCTATATAATCCAGTGAATCAGATGCATGAGATGTTGGCACTTACAATGTTGATGTTACGGGGGTCAGTGCACGTAACAATGTTGACAATCTTTGTGGTTGCAATGTTCTACTTCCAGCTTTCCAAGTAAACTGTCACTCACCAATATTGGTTTTGTAGGAAGAAGTGCGCGTGTGTATAGCGCGTCAGTTTTATCCGATTTACATCTGCGTTAAGATGATGACTGTCAATCTCTTGTCAGTAATGGTTCTATAGACGCAGAGGGTTCTGATGTGTGTACCTGTGTGAATGACCTTTACGACTCAGTGTCTTTGTTACCTAATTCTGAAACACCTTTTGAAGATTACCATGCACATTGAGAGACAATATGCATTGGTGGCTCAGAAAGTCCTGAAGGCCCACCATGCCTAAGTGTTTCATCTTTCTGCTCACAGAACACGTTTGACAACAAAACATAACAGGGTAACATAACTAGTCTGTCTCCATGTTTTAAAGAATATAACATGAAACCTTAAAAACCTACCAGTTTCAGGGCAGTTGAAATTTGTAAACTTACATGAAAACTGTTGAAACTTGGGCAAAAAAAAAAAAATTCCCCCTGTATCTTATTAAAATGATTCTGCATGATAAACCAGTTTTTATTGTTCTGATGCATTTAAGTCCCCCCCCCCCAGTTCATGCATTAGGTCCCGCGATACTGCTACAGTAAGGGCTTGGCAAGTTTCTAAAAGTCAAATACTAGACTCTGGCAAGAACATTTTACACATGGGTGTTGTATCCACAGGGCATGGGTTACTATCAATCACAAACTTCGTGAGAGAGCAAAACCTTCAGGCAGCAATCAATTTCGACACAGTGGAAAACTGTACTACTGGATGATACGTGCACAACTGAACACTAGACTAGATCTTGCTACGGTCACCATACAGGCTGAAAGATGATGGAAAATGGGCAACTGAAGCCATTCCCAGACCCCGTCTGTTTCTGTAACTGGACATGTTCACTGTAATATACTGTCCTTCACTGATTACTTCCATTTTTTTGCCTGACATCAAATTTATACACAACTGTACCAGACAGATCACAACATAAAACATAGTACAAACAAGCCTCATTTTATTCCAGGATATGTTCCTGAAAAACATCGCACAAATCAAACAAAATTCCCATTTAAAGAAGTGTATTTCCTTGGGATTAGGGGACTGAAAACCTCACCCTATATAGTGTACGACTACACCAGTAGCAGACACACAGACCCGTAGAGTACCTATGCACCGTATGTACAGTATACATTCATTTCTATACCATATTTATTTATTTATTCATTTATTTATAATGAAGTTAAAATGTAAAAGACTCACGTCAATAGTTTTTGGCATGGTTCATTCTGATGGAAATCCGTAGTTAAGTCTTGCTACACAAACACTCTTGTTCTTAAATCGCACTTTCCATAAATCTATCAACAATATCACGAATGGTACGTACACTACTATCAGAAAGTCTGACATTATGGCATACGTCAACAATTCGTTCACCTTTTTCAAGTCGGCTTAGTGTGTGTAATTTCTCTTCAATATGGATTGTCTTTCGCCGATATTCCACTCGGATTGCACTAGGTGATGTAGATATACGTTTCTCACTCATGTTGGTAAGAAAGCCAATTGCTGTAGGAGAGGAAACTTGATGAGCCGCATGATTATATCACTCACATAATCAACGCATGCACGTGACTGACAGTGTGACAGAGGTGTCACTCTCTGCTAGCCACCTACACAAGACAAGCGCAACCACAGGCTGTGTATGCCACATCGCGTTAAACCTAATATTATTGCATAAATTTGAAGAGTGGTATAAATTTTCAAGTTTTTTTTAAGCAAAATCGCTTTAAAAGAAATCGCGTAAGAAGAGACCTGCCTGTAGCATTAATTCGCACAAACAAGACAAAACTGCACATCAGCCTAATGTATTTTTAACTGTAATAAATCACGTTATTAACACTTAATGGTCTGACTTCCCCTGTGCCATAACTACCTAGGTCACAGGCATTCTTGTGTGTCCACAGTAGTATGCAGGTCACACAGCACCACTTGCATCCTACTTACCTATCTGCTGTATACATAAAATGCAGCTAAGCTTCATGAACAATGGAGCCAAATAGTTGGTACAGGGCCATCATTTACATTCCCCTCAGATTGGCATATACAGTGATGGCAGGGGCTACTCATCCTTTGTGTCACTGTGCATTTCGCGATCAAAATCTGTAACACATAGACGTCACATATTAGAACTACACCCGCTTCCTTAGGAACATGTCCAACATAGATTAACTGCGCCAATTTTGAAATGTTTATAAAGAACATAACAGCTGCTGCAAGATGAACTTAATGCGAGTGAATGTGGTGTAGACGTTCCATACGGACTTTCACTAGACCTCAGAAGTACACAATACAGATCAAGAACTAGAAACCAGGGCTGTATCTTTATTGGCTTTATACGACACCACCTGACTGCTACAGCAGTTACAAAGCACTGCACCTCTCCAACCCTACCAGGATACACACCTGCTCTCCTAGGTCCACAAAATATTTTTGTGCCTAATTAAGCATACTGAAAAGCAATATGCCTAATCAAGTGCTCTGAAAACTATTACCTATCCACACTCACTGTTTTTTAAGGATCAAAAAAAAAAATCTAAACCAATACAATGCAAACAGGTAAAAGAATGTACAGTTGTCCTTGTCCATGCCATGACAGCATACAGGTGAAGAAGTACAGCTCCAGTCATTCTTAACCTCAGCACTAGATGAAGGCAAGTAGTCAACACACCCCAGCTGCTTTAACCCTGGAAAAGAACCCTGATACCCATGTGCTAGGTGAGCCCCAGAGCCTATCTGAATGGTTTGGGAGACACAAAAATCTCTTGCTGGGATTTGAATCCCATGCCATCCGGCCTGTAGCAAGGCACTGTACCAACTACGCCACATAGTGTAAAAAATATGTAGTGCCACACCAGTATGGATCAAGGCATACAACATGTACAGAGCATGTCTTGTATCCAAGTCACCGTGAGGCTTCTGTCACAGAAACTTTATCACATACAAAGCCTGCAACTTCTTGGAATTTATTGGTCCATATTTCCTTGCTGTTCAGCTTACCTTACATCAAACAAGTGTCTCTGGGTGCTGACCTCCGGATTATAAGCAGTTCTCACTCACTCCTACTGAAATTATACCCTCACAATTTTGGGCACTCATATTGAAATAAAGGCAATTTCTGAATTCTTGCCATGCATGTGGACTGTTGACAAATGTGTCCACACAAATAACAATCACGTGAATTTGAACCTTAAGATCCACACCATAACTGTCCACAGAATGCACATCAGAATTAGCAGAACATAGCAGCAGTAACTGGTTTCTTCTTCAAAAGAAAACCAAGGAACTATGATTTTGTGCAAACTCACTGTATGTTGAATTCCAAGTCATACAAAGGAAAATCACAAACACTAATGTCAATTCTGGCTGTTTACATCCTCATTACTGCAAACCATGCAAAAACACATGTTCCAGACCATCAAACACAGGGTACAAAATGACACCGCCTGAAAATACTGGATCCTTGCTTCCCAATGTAGGGGGGAGGGGGGGGGGGGTTGTGCAGCTCTAAACTTACATTGGCGTGATTTTAGAAGTTCTCCTTCCCTGTGAGTTGAGAATTTTGACACCCAAAATCAGTTGCAACATAATATTTTCATATATTCTCTCTATCCAGCACTGGACCTGTCACTCTACATTTTTCTGCTATTCTGTACATTCGTCTTCTAAACTGCTCTGCAGATGCAACTCATTAGAACTGAACTTGTGTTTGTATGTCACTGTTGGCTGGGAATGACATCAGAAAGAAGATCACATTTCTATGTAAGGCTGTCAATCACCCCACATACATGTTCTTTATATTTCCATTGGTTATGTACAAAGACTAGGCTTTTGATCACCTAATTGGTCTACAAGAGGCCAAGTTAAATTATGTTGTCTTGTGGGCCCCAGGCCTAGGTACCAGCACAGTCCGAGTGACTAAATAGCATTAAAACACCATTTTTTAACATTCTGACAAGCACTATTAACAACCTTAACAAACATGTAACAAAATACAGTTCCACTTCAATCATGACAAAGGAAAAATTTCAAGAGTAATTCAGTTTAATCTAGCCTCTCAAATTAATGGAGTTGTGACAACAATGACAGCTGTCTAGTGAGACCAATCGGCCATACTACCATTTTCACATTCCTGACTGGCCGTGCACTCAACAGCTTGTAATCTGACGGAGGACGTACTTCAGTGAACATGTTTTGGATACACAAACGTGAACAGATTCAAATTTTCCACCTTTCACACTCACTCACTATAACCCTTTGGCAACAGAATTAAGAGCCCAGTGTACTCTGCAAAATACACGCAATTTAAATGGCCACCCAAACTACACATGCTATTGGCCAGCAATTTTCAGGGCATTTGGTTTTCACAGTACCACACTGGGCAATGACCAAAGTCGTCTTTCGGCACTGAAGAACCTAGTACTAAACAGCATGAGATGTGTCTAATGAGTCAGTTTTCCCCACCCTCCTGCTACTATACAGATCACTCAGTTCACTCCAGTTCTGTGTCTCACTGACTGGACTACTTTTGTGCTTCAAGGAGTGAGACTGTCCTTCACAACATTCATTGTATTTTAAGCTTCTAGAAAGTGTTTGCATTTTCTCAAAAAGTTAATTTTCATGTGATGTATGCTTTCTGAGGTTACATTTTTATTATTGGTATATCACAAATTATTGACACCAAACACGAGTACATGCTTTACACTAAAGATTACGTATGTTTTTATGACAGTTTTACTGGTTCAATTAATCACAAACATTGAGATTCTGTTGTCCTTTGTGGATAATTCCGCAACATACTTCTCAGGATTTCTGCAAAAACACATCAAATGCTACTCCGCCATGCACATGCAGTGCACCAAGCAACAACTCTGAGAGCATGGAGTGAAACTCTGTATACAAGCTGATTCTCTGCATTGAAGTAATATGTTACACTTAGTGAAAGTGTGTCAGTTTGGAATGAAGGTTATGATAGTCTCCAGATGCAACCTATACAAATTACTGGATCAGTTGCTACAAAGAGATCAGAATTGGGGTTCTACATGGCCATAGTTTCAATGACATTGCTGTGCTTCTTGCAAGATCCCCTCTAAGATGAAAATGGCTTAATTTACACTTATAATATCACGTATTTTACAAACACACTCTCCACTAAGGGTAAGTTGCTACCAAGTGTCAACATTTAGAATAAAGTTCTCCACAGAAAACACTACGACAGAAAACACTACGCAGGTTAACAAGACAGAACTGACATGTTAACAGAACACACAAAATTGAATAATAAGGCATAATAAGAACAGCAGCAAGACATGGCTTGAACATTCACCTTTTAATCACCTTGCACAGCAAATTATAACATCAAGACACCAAACACACACATACCATACTACTACTACTACTACTACTACTACTACTACTACTACTGCAAATACAACACTCCAAAGCCTGATTTCCACCCTGAGCAGCCACGTGACTCAGAATTTCTGTACAATAGTCTGTGATCAACTTGGACTAATAGCCATAGGCATCAGAATCACAAACAGAACAATCCATTTTCAACATAAAATTTCTACGTGGTTCCAAGCAATACTGGTACAGAGTAAACCAGAGAAGAATAAGCAACATTTAATTTTTCTTTAAATAAAATACGTCTGGGAAACAAAATATGTGAATTGACTGAAAGAGTCAAATTCTGTAAAGCATGCAAGCAATCAAACTCAATCAATAAAACAGTGTGACTGGGCAGAATGTGATCCGCACAACAGCAGAGGGGTTGGTGACTCAGCACACATGGTGTAGACCCCAACTTGAAGGAACCAGTCATGAACGGTCACGATACTTAAATGGGTGTATACCAAGGATCACATGAATAGAGAGGTTCATGAACTTCTTAAACACTACTCTATCTAGTACCTTCAGTGTACTTTTCATACCAAGGTAACACTTTCACACAAGGCTTTTCTTTAAATATGCGCACCCCTCATCCGAAGTGGTGGTTAGTATCTGGTGCACAGACTATGCAGTGCTGTGGCTTGCTCTGTACACATGCAGTTACTTCTAACTGCTACTTGAGACACAGTACCATGATAACATAAAGGTGGGCAAGGCAAAAGTAAAGAAGCATGCATGGCAACTACAGGAAATGCACAGACGCATTTCTGATGGAAAACACAGGGGAAGACACCACTTGGAGGATCTGGAAAGTAAATGCAAAACAGAACTTCATACATCTGGATCAATGTGAAGATGAGTGACCAGCACGTGTTAACACGGGAAAAAGAGCATGTGTTTCCATACAGGGCACAGAATTTCTACAGCAGCTTAATGACACTCTTTCATAAATACAATCATTTGGACAAATAATACACTAGTACCACCTGCAAATTTTTAAACCTAACAGTGCAAGACACTGGCCAGACAACCTGCTACAGACTGCCCTTTGCCCTTGTATATTTCAATCATCATAACTGTACAGGATGACCAGGATAGCACAGTCAGCACAGGAACTTGCTACAGGCTGGAGAGTCCAAGGATCAAACCCTGGTTGAAGCAAGGATTTCCATGCCTTCCAAACCAGCTGTAAGGTACACCCAGCCTCCAGCACAATTGGTATTGGGTCTTTCTTGGGGGTAAGGCAGCTGGAGCCTGGTACTGTACACCTACCTCCTCTTGTCACCAAGGTTAAGAATGGGTAGGAACCTCCACTGTGTCTGCATAGGAATGTGACATGTGTTCTTTACCTCATTTGTACAGGGACATTTCTGCAACGTTATGCCAGTAAGACGGTCACCACTAGGCAGTTCACAACCTTATACGAGGGTTGTCCCAAAAGTAAGTGTACAAATTTTTTATTTAAATGTCTATTGGACTCACCTGAAATTACAAGTTATCTCCTTCAAGGTATGACTGTTGGGAAGTTACACAGTGGTCCCATTTTTCCCAGTGATCATGACAGTACTAGAAGTCATTTTCCGTAAATGTGTGTAGCTCAACGGTTAGAATTTTTGTGTGTTTTCCATCATCCCGAAATGATAACCCTTCAACTTCGATTTCAACTTACCGAAGAGGTTTAAATTGCATGGAGCTAGATCTGGGCTGTAGGGAGGATGTGGAAGTACGGGAAAGTTTTTCTTCACCAGAAGAGCTGGCACGTTATCGTGGTGCAGCACCCAATCGCCTGCAATGTCTGTTCGGACTCGCAGACCTGTTTACGAAGTCGTTCCAAGACATCTTTGTAGAAGGCGTGATAACTGTCCGTCCTGGAGGTACAAATTCTTTGTGCACAATGTCATGGCTGTCAGAAAAAACAATAATCATAGTTTTCACCCTGGATCTGCTCATGCATGCTTTCTTCGGACGAGGAGAACTTTTCGTGCCATTCCGCACTCTGCCGTTTGGTCCCGGGATTGCAGTCGAACACCCATGATTCATCTCCTGTTACTACTTTATCCAAAAAATCTGGCCCAATTTCGAGTCTTCCCAGCAAATCCTGACAAATTTGCAAACAGTTCGCTTTTTGCTCCACAGACAAATTTTTCGCATGTGCAAATGGCCTGTTAGAATTCTATGAACTGTATTTTTATCCAAGCCCATTTCTTCTGCAATCATCCTGACACTCAATCAGTGGTCTTTTGCCATCACAGCTCGCACCACTTCCACATTTTTATCATTTGCTGACAAGATTGGTCTTCCAGAACGAGGGTCGTCTACAACATTTTCTCGGCCCTCTTTGACAGCTTTGTGCCACTTACAAATCATAGCTCTCAATAGAGTGGCATCTCCATAAGCTTCGGTTAAAGCAGCAAATGTCTTTGGCAGATTTGTTTAGTTTCACACAAAATTTGATAGCGTAGTTGTTCTATATTTTCCTGCATTGCAAACGTAACGAGGTTATAAACCTTAACCATACACAAACTGCAGTAGTGCACGAATGACTCAACCAATCCAGGATGAAACAAGTATGGACATGCAGCCAAGGTCACTACCAACGCGCCAATATACATCGATGTGCCACATTACCAATTCGTACATAGGAAAATCAGTACACTTACTTTTGGGACAACCTCATACAGCGCTCTACAGGCAGTTCACCACCATATACAGCACTCTACACAAAGCCTTGTTCATTGTACATATTTTGTACTGTGCAACATTATACCACAGACAAGTGCAAAGTATGTACTTAAAACATTGGATCATCAAATTCTCATTTCTGAAGTCTTGTTTTATTTAATGCAAGGCTGCACTTACACAACCACACAAACTTTGATCATCTAGCAACAATGCTTAGGCATTAGAGTAATGCCTGGCAAGCTGACACTAAAACAGCTCTAAAGCAACTAAACATTCTCACGCAATGACATGTCTGTTTACATGTTCAAGTACCTTCAGCTACTTTTAAGAGCAAGAATATGGTCATGGCTAAATGAGCGGCTTCTGAACGTGGTGGAATGAAAAGACAGGGTTCAGACTATTCAAACAATGACCAGACACGGCCCTTCTTTGAAAAGCAAAACTCGTGGCTACTGTGTACATCGCTTTTGTTATGAAAAAGAAAAATTGGAAATGAAACTGTTGGGTTAAAAGTCAAAGTAAACTATAGTGCAGAAAAGCTGTTTAAATACATGTACATCAATTGAATAAATAAAATTTAAATTATAAAAACATTCTAATGTACACACCACAAATGATAGGCATTCCAACAAATATATATCAGCTGTATTTATCTAGTGGTAGGTTATTTAATGAGTGTCAGTAGCTAGATCATGTAAGAGTGAATGGATGATAGTGACTAATGAATTTCAAAGGACACAGGCAGTTTATGAAGGCCTGCTATACTGGAATTTGCCTGAAGAGAATGAGGAAGAGCAGAATTACAGGACTTGAAGTGCAGATAGTGACCCAGCCCAGATTCAAACTGTGAAACTCACACACACAATTCATAAGCTCTACTACTCTGACAAACTACCTTGGTAAAACAGACAGCTGTATGTAGGTTCAAACACTCAATGCATGCATTTTACAAATTACTACCTTCCAGCTCAATAACACAGCACATGCAGCACAATAAATAAACTGATTCTGAGGGGTGGAAATTTTCCACTGCACCTGAAACTAGTGTGTAATGCCTCCCTTACTGAAAGCCAACATGTTTCTCTCCATTCACCATCTTCATACTGTATGTGCCTGCTGTGCCAATCTTTCAGCCACCTTCACATAAACTTACTAACTTCACTGATATGCTCTTAGACACTTTGCAATCTACCTGCAGCTATACCAATTGTTCTGGTCTATTTGAGCTTACAGCTGTGAGGAAGCATGGTGGTGCTTGCAATGAGACAGAAAGTGCTATCCAGCCAATGCTTCACGAGGTTACCACAACCTTTCAGTCAGCTCTCAAAGGTGGTCACATGTCAGACTGTCTCTTTCAACCATGACTTACGAACATTTCTTTCCCATTTCTCACACCTGTCCAAAGGTGACAGCAGGGTGCCCAGTTCCCCCATAACGCTGCTAACTATACACTTATATGCAGCATCATATCTGAGATCAGAATCTCCCTGGATGCAGGAAGTGGACTGCATTGTCCCACCTGCAGTTAACACACTACAGAAATGGTCTGTATTTCTCAGCAACTAATTAAACCACCTCTCCAGCTCTCATTCAGTATATGAAATGCCACAACTGTGTTGCCTACTACAGTGGCAGCAGCAACAAATGATGAAATTCAAAATTCAAAAGCCTAAATTTCTTAAGCTTCAAATTACAGAATGAGTTTTCACCAATACCATCACTGAACATAATGCTTAATACAGGAGCTACTAAGAAATGCTTTGCGCTCGAAGCTGTGACAAACATGACAGACTTCCAGCAATATATTTCCATCTACAATGAACAGCAACTCACTTTTCTACTGCTGAAAAAATACATGACCAAACAACTTACTTACTCCATGGTGCAGAGTCCTTCTTGAGAAACTAACTGGTTTGCACCTAGTCAAGAAATTCCCCGCATTTTATGGAACCCAAAGGTTCATTACCGTACTCACAAGCATCCGCCACCTGTCCCTATCATAGGCCAACCCAATCCAGTCCACATCCCACCTCCTGGAGATCCATCCTAATATTATCCACCCATCTAAGCCTACGTCTCCCCAGTGGTCTCTTTCCCTCCAGTTTCCCCACCAAGACCCTATACGCCCCCCTCTCCTCCCCCACACGCGTCACACGCCCTGCCCATCTCATTCTTCTCGATTTTATCACCCGCACAATATTGGGTGAGGAGTACAGATCACCTAGCTCCTTGTTATGCAGTCTCCTCCATTCCCCCAGTACCTCGTCCCTCCTAGGTCCAAATATTCTCCTCAACACCATATTCTCAAACACCCTCAGCTTCCTTTCCTCCCTCAATGTCAGCGACCAAGCTTCACATCCATACAAAACAACCGGCAAGAT
>Ga0131853_10013533_pt1 | contig 14964 bp, 11 predicted proteins | sample TergutLab28metaG_FD_92764 | JGI IMG/M metagenome (GOLD analysis project Ga0131853, IMG submission 92764) | Labiotermes labralis P1 segment gut microbial communities from Petit-Saut dam, French Guiana - Lab288 P1 (version 2) (version 2) | ecosystem: Host-associated > Arthropoda: Insects >... | reverse complement strand
GGGTTCCGCAAGATTCTTGCGGAGAAACGGTACAGGCCTCGCACAACACGCCTGTCTCTGCATCTACCACTTCCCAATGGTAGTCATTTGTTGGGTGTTCAGCTTTTAACAAGCCTATATTAAAATTTATGCACATCTCTAACCAGACAGAATACAATAGATAATAACAGTATTAACTCGCACGCACAAGACACAACTGCACTTAAAACCAATTTATTTGTACTGGGGTACACAGGTTGCCAGCCTTAAGCAACTAACGGTCTGACTTCCCCTACATCACTGTCAAGCCAAAGCTGTTCTCGGAAGTCGAAACAGTAGTGTTCTCCTACACAGATGAAAGGCAGTGGATTGTTTAATAGCGCAGTTTTGGTTGTCATCAGCAAATCCCACTGTTTCTTATACTAGCCTAGCCGTACCAACAGGCTCCTACTGGAATCGTCCGCGGCCTCCGGTATACCCATACACCACATCATTAAATTCGAGTGTAACCACAGGCACTGGACAGATATAAACGGTCAGATTCACGCTCCGACTGCCTGTACTCCGAAAAGAGATGCCAATGTTTGTGATCTCGATGGTGGGTACATCTCGAAAAATATTACGGGCGACTGTTAGCAGTAAGAACGATTCCTACGAAATCCGATCATCAAATCTGTAGTTACAGACCCCTACTTTACTGACTGATGATGGGTTATGAATATTACGTAAAACTGACTCTGACTTCAATGTGTGGATATTTAGCAATAGGGCAAAAGTTCCCCGCACAACCATCTTCAATAATCTCTTCTGTGAAACCTCCAAAGTGACTGCTGCAAGTGCAACGGACGCAAAGCTGAGACACCTCCACTGATATCAGTCCAATTTCTGGACCGACAAGGCCTGCTCTGTCTCCACATCTGCCTTCCGTTTGCCTTCGCGGCGTTCATGATTATGGGTAGATTTAAAACATCAGCTTTCGGTGTACTTTACAAAGAAAGGTGTTAAAGAGTTCTTACTGAATATCGTGGCCGGCCGGTTGGTATTCCTGTTTCAAAACCGTGAGATTCTTGTGTCAGATCTCGGGCAGAAGACGGCCAATCCTAATAATTTATCATGGCTTTCGTCAGTCCTTCCGGACAACCGCTGCGATCCGATCCTGCAAACAATCACGATTTCCTCTTTTCACATCCTCTCCAATCCGTAATTCCACAATCGTTCTGCCACTCAACGTAATTGACTTACAACTACAAGTTACGCGGCTGAAGCGTGGTCAAGTATCCGCATATTACCAACACTGATTACCGGTCCAATTTCGAAGAATTTGAGAGCCTCGCCGGACTGTGATTCTAAGCCCCCCCCAAAACAAAAGAGTCTAAAATATTGAAATACACATGTCCTTTACCGTTCAGTTTTCCGGATACATGTCGGTATCAGATGCGATAAAACCCCTCCGCAGTGTTGTCGCGACGTTACAGTGAGTTGTTGGGTGTACGTACGGAACACAGTGCACAGCAGGGCTCAGTTTTGAACGAATTATCATGACCTACACACACGACAAATGTTACATGCTTTTCCCTCCGTGCCTGCAAATAGAAGAGCCGGTACCACTGCACGGGGATTTGCCATACATTAGTCTGGTCAGCGCCATCCAGACGGTAAGGCATTGCGACACTGCAACAGCGTCTCCGTCACACATAAACTAAGGTACTTGCGAATGGAGGTCGCTCATGGAATGTACGAAGACCAGCCACGGAAGATGCCATAACTGCAGCTGTGGAACGAGAGCTTGTACCTCACGCGATATCACACTTGAATTCGGACTATCAAAATTGAAGGCCCTCAAAGTGCTTCTTAACAATCCGCTGGATCCACACTACTGCCCAAACGTTCGTTCCAGACATTCATCCATTATGCATAGCGTATGTGTAATGACGAGGAGCCGATGGTTTGATTACAAGATGGGGCCACTTTTGCGTCGTTTGACGATGATAGTACCTCGAAAAGTAAACATTATATAACATTTTCAAATTAATTTTTAACAAGGTATCAAAATTGTAAAAGCCACCGAGAACCCCACCTTCAGTGGCGATATGTTCACGACTGAGCGATAAGCGACATAACATGTTAAGTCGGCATCGTGTCGTATCGTCCCGTCGTGATCATATCGTTATCGTGTCGTATTCAGTGTGCCAGCTCCAATTTGAAACAACAGTTTACATCCTTTCGTAAGCTTATCTTATCGACATCTTAACGCCATCCTACCTGAAACGGCGTCGAGTCTGACAGTTACCGTACAATTAGAGCGAGTAATTTTCCAAATCCCCGGGATTAGTTTCTGTCCAACCAGGCGTTGTCCACTTAACGCAACTAAACTCAGGCCACAGTAAAAACGTTTGACGCACCTACTCATACCACATTTCCCCTCCATCGCCGTTCTGTCTATATTCTCTTCCAGTCGAATAGCAATTCTGTCCGCAGGTTGTCGACAGTGATAAAAGTTTGAATGAAAGAAATCACCCGGACTGGATGTCACACCAGAAATGGCTAAAGGCGAATAGAGCAGGAAGTAGAATATGGGAAGCCTCAAGCGCAGTTATTTCCATCATCCGTTGTAATTCTTTCCGTGGCCACATTACACACAGTTACAGTTATCCGCCTGTTATGCAATGTGAAGGTGCGTTACCATGTTCACTACAGTCCGCCATGGTCCTGTCCTAATCCAATGAACCAGTCCACAATCTCAAGACCGTATAGCTCGAAGTAGGTGCTACGGCCAATCCATGGGCCTTCGTTCTGTGGCGTTAACTTAGGTAAGTTACTATAACCTTGTCAAGACGAACTTCATTGCGTGGCGTTTGTTGTTACGACGTGTAAGGTCCAAACATTGTAACAGCTTCATCGGAGACGTAAAAACATACGTCAGTTATGGGGTACGGGGCTACCGATACGTTTTAATCACCGGTCATGATTCTGACAGCCGGGTGGCAGCAGGTTAGATTCCTGACAGGAAACCTGCATAAAATAAATCGCATAATTATTTTATTCCCCCCCCCCCTCGTTTAAAGGCGAATGCTGGGGCACGAAGTGTAAAACTAGCCATCATTTCGCCCTTTATCAGGGGTGCACCGAAGGGGTAGGGGACTGCCGAGCTGCAGACCCCAAAATCGAAATTTACGCTTTACGAGATTTGCCATTCAGCCGGAATCAGCCACTAAAATCGGCCGATGACAAGATCATTAGAATTTTGAAAAATTAAATTAAAAACTTTGAATGTCGTTGATGAAACTTAAAAAAAACCAAGAGTATGAAGCCCTGTGATTTACGAGTCATGGAACATGAACTGTAGTTATATTTGTGTGTGTGTGTGTGTGTGTGTATGTATATATATATATATATATATATATATATATACACGCATTTGCAGAGAGTGTTATGTCACAGTTACCCTCATGACATGAGTTTTATAAAATAATTTTTAAAATCAATCATAAATCACATATAGCCCCAAGGACCTTCCCTCCCCAATGAAAAATTTAGCGTGCGCACCCGCCCTCTATCATGTCCTTATCACCATCCATTCGCAGTTATCCTTGCTATGTAATCTGATGGGAAATGATTTATGCAGTAACGAATTCTTATACGAGAATTAGAATTTATAGACGGTGCGCGTTAACTGAGAAACCATGATACAGTATGCCTCATACCCCGAGACCACAGCTCACAGCCAAACAGATAAATTTTCAGAGAGACAATGCGACTGTTCCAGGCAGAAATTTCCAAAAACGTGTACGGGAAGGATTAGATTAAGCTCATCTTACGACCTCAGGAACCCTCTTACAAAGTTCTTTCTTAACCCTTTCACGAGTAATGACCCCCATATATGAAAATTACTGGGGCGACAAAAGCAATGATTATGTGATGGGCGGGGCATGTGGCACGTATGGAGAGATATGTATGCAGAATTTTGCTTTGCAAAACTCAAGGAAAGAATTTTAATGTTTTATACATTTTTAATATAACTGTAAGTAATGGGATCCCATACTACATAAACTGCACTACAAATACCTAAAGTTTCTATAAGATGGCCTGTTGATGGTCAAAAAAGACCGAAACATGTAGCCATTAAGATAAAGAAAGCTAAGAACTAAAAACACTATTGTGTGTTTGACGGCAACTGTAAACAGTTTGTTTACCTTGTAAACCATTAAACACAACGGGATGTCCTCTATAAAAAATCACTTGGAAGACTTAGAAGTAGATGGGATATTAAAAAGGATCTTAAAGACATAGGATGGGGAAAACGTGGACTGGATTAATCTGGCCCGGGATCCTGACAAATGACTGGCTCTCGTGAACATAAAATGCGGACAATATCCTGACTAGCTGATAAACTGCTAGATTCACAAGGACTCTGCTTCATGCAGTTTGTAGTATATAACCATACATATATCATCTGGTTTAACGTTCAGTAGTAACTCGGTATTTTGTGCACAGTGACTACCTGTGTAGTATCCATTCGTTCTCAGTATAAGAAAAGACAATTTTCCTGAACGTCATTAGCCGAATTAATTTCTTAAACGATAAGCCCACTCACATTTTTCTCTGTGGTAGGAACAGAAGTTTTAAATATTATTCAGATAAGCTTCGCCCTTTGGAGGAAGTCTTCTTCAAGCCGACATCGAAGGCTCCATGCGGGATATGGTTCGCTCAGGCACGTCCACGACCGTATGCATAATCGTTCTAACAGTGAATGTTTACTATGGATCTACCACCCTGGCGGTTTTACAGCGTGTCCAGAATATTTCAGTTGTCTCCGAGTTAATTCACGTGGATGCCCAGGATGGGTGATCAGCAGAACAGGACGAAGCAGAAACAATTTAATCACGTTTTTCCACGTTGAGACTCAGCCTCTTTATTCTTAGATTTAGTTATAGCAGCATTACATCCACAAAGTCACCGTCATTTTGCACTACAACCTTCAGCGAAAGTCTCACAAACCTCACGGTCCTCCTACTTAGTCACATGATTGCAGCTATTACGTAAGCAAACGTATACTGGCACCTCCATCGCTGGTGACTGCAGAAACTTCTCTATGCACACATGACTTCGCGCACTCTCCCGACTGGTTACACCAGTCTAGGCTCACTAAACGTTATCCGCGCCTCAAGTTGGAGACTTTATGAATTAATCCTGCTATACTCTTATAGTCAAGAACTATCACACGTTTCGGGAATTTGAAGTTTCATTCCCGCATTAACAAGAGGCCACCACTTTTCCCTATCCTGGGCTATACAAATTCAATCCACTCACTCTCTCCTATCCTATTTCTTAAAAGCCATTCTATTATTATCCTCCAGTATCAGAACACAAGAAATACGTAGTACTAATCCTGCTATGCCTCTAGTTATTCCCTTACCGCAATCGCGTTCTCTCTCATTCGAATTCCGTCCCTGAAAACCAGACGAGGATTCATTGAGTTCCTCACCTTCACTCACTCATTCACTCTCCAGGAAAATCTGTGATAACATCTTACCGTTACGCTGCTGCGTCCGTCTACATATATTCAATCTATATCTCAGAACCACTCAGCACTATATGACGCCTGTCAGTCGATACGGAGTCAAAAAATGTCTCGGACGCAAAAGTAAAAGGTGACAGGACAAGTTGGGAAATACACGCCTATCGTACTACTTCTGGCACGTCCGCTGTGATACTGCCCACATATTTTCGTGTGAATGCTAACTTTTGATGAATTCCTATTGCAAACAGTGACAAACCAGCTGGGTTGGGTAAGCCGTAACAAAATGATCCCACAAGTTCTCGAACCATGAGATTACACAGCATAAAAAGCATGTTTACTGCGCTGAAAACTGTAAAGGGGTGGGGGGTGTGGTCACAAAATGTATGCTTCATATTTCTCTACAACGTTTGTTCCATTAGTTTTCCTCCAATAAACATCTGGCGAGTCAAGCTCGACATTCTAGATCTCTAGGCAAACTGTCAGTTACTGTTAACCGAGTTTAATCACAAACACAATATAAGTCGAAGGGATTGGGACGAAGGCGCGTTAATAGGGCGACGCATCAGACGTTCCCGTTTTGGTTTAAAAAAAAATTTCTGAATCTACCACAAATGAGACTGGCCGAATCTAACGGATCCATACAGATTAGGTTTCATAAATTTCATTTTGTTACCCGAAGAACGAAGCAGTCTATCTCTCGAAACGTTGTGTTTTAAAGATAAACGGGACTATGGATACGAATCAAACTTAAAGTTGGAAAATGTCAATAAACTCCAGATAACTCGAATTTCAAATTCCAGATGCCACGTTAATCCGTTCAAAATGTGCTTGTTACATGTGTTAGACGGAAGGACACACATCTAATACACGCACTTTCCAAACTTTTCTTTCGTCAAGAACAAAAAAAGTCCCCTTATTCTTCATCTACAGACCTAAGCAGCGTTTTAAAAAGGAGCCCAAGGAGTTGTGTTCGTCTGCAGTTTATTTAGTGACGCTGTCGGCACCCCATGACCAGCCTGTAACTACTGCATGGGAGTAACGAACTAGAAAAGAATTTGCATGAGCCATCTTTGCGTAATATTTGGTGCAATTCCGGCACTTGCCTGAACGAATTGAGGTAGACCACAAGAGTAGCCCAAAATGATCGGTATTCCAGCCGAGATTCGCACCGGGAGTTCCAAAATACAAGTCCATATCGACGCGGCGCCCAAATTACTGTTGTCAAACGAGCTATCAGCTTAATCCACACACACACACACTCCTACTACCAGTTGTTGACCTAAATATGAGCCAACAGATAATTTCTGTAAGCTGGTGTCAAGATGCATGTATACGCTAGTATAGGTCACGTCACACTTTTTCAATCTACCCTTTATGACCAGAACTTTTATTTTTAGGGGAAGAATTTGGTAAGTGCTGTTCCTGTTATGGTGTCTCTGTTACGGATCCCTGCGATACCAAAACGATCCTGTCTGCAGGATACATACTGATACTGACCGAAAAGTTTGCAGTTGACCTTGGCAGTATTTTGCGCTGGGGAAAGCCGACCCCTCGTTGTTTATAACCAATCACGGATGTATTCCAGTTAAAAATATATTTGACTGAAGTGCAGTCGTGTTTCTTTTGCGTTTAATATAATAAAGTTATTTTCTACAATGTTCTGTGTAATTAGAGCTGTGTATAAATTTGACCGCATGTTTGTCAAAAGATTAGTGGAAAGAAGGTAATGCAGTAACAGAGACCGATGTTTTTGACAGGGTGTGTACGTTTTCCCTCGAACGTCGTGGAGTGTGTTATCGGACTACCCAAAATGTGCAGGTAAACTTATTCTCGTTAGCACAGTAACAACTACAATGACTGTAGACTTCGAAGCCCTGACAGGCCGGAAACGCAGAACATTTTTATTACTGGCGGGAATTTCAAGTCACGTCGGTTTACAGTTAAAGAAGCGAACCAATGGACACGATCCTGAGCCACCGTGTTATGTGCCTCAACGTTTAACGCACTTATGACAGCGACTACGAAGACTACACCTTCTGTACATTCGGTACTTGCGTACCTGAGCAATGGACGAACATATTACCCTCATATTCTACCCTCAAGCTGCCGGCAACAGGTTGCTCCGAAACGTTGGTTGATATCTACAAAACTACAGGCGTGCCACCTCAGAAAGTTTGAATGTCTAAATGTCAATTTCCTTTCTCCTTTTTGATCTTCCAATTGGTCGTTGTCCAAGATGTTTCCCCACAAAAATTCCACATGGATTCCTGTATCCACCAACTCAACCAGTAGATCGTACTGTCCATGTCGTGTCCCCTCTCGCCAAAGGATGACGCTTCCTCGGGCTGCGAATGGGGTACAGCAGACACCTACGAAAATAATGAATACGCAATCGCGGCCAGACAAGGAGTGGTCTTCCAGCAGGAAAGGTAGGGCGTATGGGTCAGTCCATCGCAAATTATAGGGTCGTTATTCCTACCGAATCCACTTTACTTATTTACTTACTTACTCCATGGAGCAGAGTCCTTTTTGAGAAGCTAACCGTTTGTCAGCTAGTCAAGAAATTCCCCGCATTTTATGGAACCCGAAAATTCATTACCGCATTCAAGTGCCCACAACCGGTCCCTATCCTGAGCCAGTTCGATCCACTCCATACTCCCACACCCCACTTCTTGAAGATCCATCTTAATATTACACTCCCATCTACGCCTGGGTCTCCAAAGCGCCTACCGAATCTAGATATTCAAATAATAATTGTCCAACAAGATGCGACTTATTTAGTTCATTACATTTCTGTAGGCAGCTCTACATGTTTCGGGTGCTGACACCCATCATCAGGAGCTCGTACAACTGTAATTACAGCTTCTGGTATTGATTAACTGCAATGAGTAAAATACGCTGCTATTAATAATATATAATTTAAAACTCTAGATTGGACACTACTGGATGTTACTAGCCTTGACGAATGTGATATTTAAAATAATGGTGGATGGTTAAAAGCAGTATTTTTAAATTATGTACAACAAAATATAAAATATACAGCAATATATATATATATATATATATATATATATATATACATACACATAATTTAGGATATGTTGAAGTTCTATCGGAAAATGCAATAAACTAAGTCAATAACTTCATTTCTTTCATGTTGTATTATTGAATATCTAAAAAGCGGCATCAGAAACGAAAATATTCTTTCAATAACGACTGGTGCAGAAATTTCTGATGCGGATAAAACAAGTTAACAGGAAATCGGCATATTGCATCTGGAAACATAATAACTGCAGCCTCTGCGCTCAAACGATCATTAAAAGGTACAGAAAATGTCATAACCAACCTGTCGCCTTCCAAGTACAACCAGCTACACCACAGTTAAAGAAAATGCTGATAATCTTTCGCAAGTGAGGGAAAACTTCAGCTCTGTGTAACATTTCACATACGAATAACACAGAACGATGGCAACACTGCTATACCTGAAGACTCCTGCCACCACCGCCTCCACCCCCCGCCAAGAAATACGGCAACATTGCCAAGTCTCTCTTCAATAACCCCCCCCCCCCCTCACACACACAAACTGACGCCTGCTCGGGGCTATCACGATTCGACCGCCGCTTTTCTTCTTTTTTTAAGTAGTCTCCCCACCACAAACATACCCGACCAGAACTAAACAAAGAAAAGCGAGAAATAACGACGGTCAACACACACACACACACAGCGTTGAGGGACAGCTGAAAATTGTGACGTTAATACCAGGAGGGCTGTTTCAGCATGCCAGAATGTAGGTCAAAATGGTATTAGGGTACATACTTAGTTTGTCGATATTGTCCACATCACAACAGTTATTACACTGTGATATATACTGGAGGAGCGTCCTAATCCCTTTAAATTTTATTATTTCCGTCATGAACTTTCACATGGCCGAAATTCGACACCAGTCTCAGAAGCTTCTGAACTTTAAGATAAATGTACGCCTTTCAGAAAACTCGTGTCAAATACGCAACTTGATAGCTGCGAATATTCCGTTTATTACGCACGAAACAGAGAAATCGAAGAGCTAAGTTTTAGTACGCCTAACAAGTCGGGCCGGCTTTGGCTCCTCCGACACTAAAACGACTATTCCCGGATTCGTCTAAATAGTATCTCTCCCCTCCCGCAGTTCGAGAAGATGTTACCTGACGCTGTAGACGCAACCAGACCTCAGTATTAAACGAGCATTATTGAGCAAGCAATGGACATCACTGAGCCGTACGTACTTAGACAACGGAAAGAAGTACCATAGATCGATCGCCTACACGTCTCCCTTGAGCTATCATGCCTCTCCACTCCAGCATACTTCTCTATATTCCTCTCCAGCCATAACGCCATTCTGTTCCCAGGCATGTATAGCAGGATTACATCCAAGAAGTCCCCTTCATTTTTCATGACTACCTTCAGCACAAGTCTCACAAACCTTACAACCCTCCCACCTCAGTCACATGATTGCAGCTGCTACGTAACCTGACGAACACTAGCACCTGCACCGCTCCAGTTGCATAAACACACTTATGTACGCGCACTCTACTGACTTGTGACAACAGCCTAGTCTCGTTTGGGTTACCTGCGCCTGAAGCTGGAGACTTTGTGAAATTAATCCTGCTGTAATAATCACGTGGTAACCGCCACTAGCAACATGCACTTCTAGCTCGCTGCCCAGGATGGATAGAGCTGGAGTATTACCACAGTAGGCAGAAGGGTGAACGCTACGGGCAATGCCATCCCCACCATCCATGTGACTTCTTCCGTGGCCTCCGTATAAGTAAGTTCGATATCCATAATTACATATTCGACACTCAGAACTCCGTCATTACTGACAAGCCAAAACGCTCACATAGTGAATGAATTCCCCACATTTTACGGAACCAGAAAGACTATTGCCGTATTCGAAACAGCCAGCCACTGGACCCTATCGTGATCCACATTAATCTTGTACACACTAATCCGCATTACTCCTTAAAGACCTATGTTATTGTTACTATACCTAAGTCTCAGAAGTGGGCTCCTCGTTGCAGGTTTCCCAACCAACGTCTTGAAGGAAGGCCCACTCCTTTCTCCCTCCCAAACTTGCCGCTTAACCCCCACCCCACCCTTCAACCCCTTCGCCCACAAACTCCTCCGGGATTCCATCATACAGCTATAACGTCAATGTATTTGTGGCGATCACCTCCATCTAGGTCCGAGGTTATGAATGAGTGGAGGTACACCTTCACTTCCCCGACACCCATGCCTTCATGGCATGGAGACGGCCAGCTTTACTTTTCTTGTATGTGTGGCTTATTTACCGCCCTTGTAACGGATTGTGAAAGCGGAAGTATCCAATGTGACGAATATAAGAACTGTCTGCTGGAATGTATTCTGGTTAAGTATGAACGTATCGGGAAAAATACCGCCTCTATATTCAGTGTTTATCACTGGAACCTGGCGATGGATAAAGCGGGCCCCACCGAAACGTCGGTAAGTATCTAGCAATACCACACGGCGCAACAACCCAGAATACGGTAACCTTGAACAGCTTCCATTGAACAGCACCAAATGCCAGACTGGTTAGTGAATAATGAATTTGAAAGTACGTTGAAAGACGCGGTCGTAGTGTGATATCAAATACTATAGCTAATTTGCTAGGGGAGTGAGGAAAACCAGGAAACCCCTGTCACGATATTCCGTCTGCTGATGGAGTTCCGAACTGGGGAACCTCCCCAATTTGAAGCAACGCAGCAATGTCTCCGTCGGAAATCACACACACGACAAGACACATGGCATGCTCAAATGGTGGTTATGTTAGCAGCCTAGTATTCAGGAGTCTCGGGTTTGATCCCAACTGTCGCCATTAACACAAAAATAAAAAAGAAAAAAAATTAGTTACAGTTGCCAACAGCTGTCCTATGACGAGAACAAGGCCACAGTCAACGATGTGTACACCTAAATTAAATAATCGACAACGGCCACATTCTGGTCTTCCGGGTACTGACAGCGTGTACTTAAGTAGCTGGGCACCGATGCTTCGGATGCCGATGCTACCTTCATTTTTGGGGGCGAAGTTTAGGTCCAAGTTTTGCAACGAAGCAACGGCTACCCTCTCTGCACATCCTGCGTTAGGTCTTTCCAACGGGCTCAAATGCGGCACCTCCCCGACTTTTCACATTAAGATGCAAACAGATCCAGCTGCTGAAACTGTGTGTCACTTTTTCCTATTTTTTCATTGTTTCTCTTTTATACTTCTGGACCAATATTGTTCGGGTGATCAAATCGAGAAGAATGAGATGGAAGGAGCCTGCGGCACTTACGGGGAAGTGCAGAGGTGTATAAAGGGTTGTGGTAGGGAAACCTGAGGGAAAGAGACCACTTGGAAGACCTAGGCGTAGATGGTAGGATAATATTAGGGTGACTCTTCAGGAAGTGGGATAGGGGGCATGGACTGGATTGATCTGGCTCAGGACAGGGACAGGTGGCGGGCATTGTAAATGCGGAAATGAACCCTCGGGTTCCATAAAATGTGGGGACGTTCATGACTAGCCAAGAACAGGTTAGCTTCTCAAGAAGGGCTCTGCTCCATGGAGTAAGTCAGTACTTCTCGACCACTGGAAGATGGAGAGAGTCCAGCAGCTAAATATTCCTAAAGGTATCTAAAAACTGCACATACGTTTGGATGCCTATATGTATTACCTTTACCTCTCAATATTTCCTAATTTCTGTCTCGATAATTTACTTCTCTTTCCTTACTTGTTTCTATTATAGGGTTTCCCCTAACATCCTTGTTGTTTGCCGCATGAAATGGAATTCCGCCGATTCAAATTAAACTACAAAAATGTAAGTTCCAATTATCATCAGACTTCTCGCAACACGCACTGTCATATTTCACTATAGACGACACTCACGTGGCAATTTTTCAGAGGTCGTGAGTCGGCATGTCGCGATAACTGGAAACAGAGATGGATCATGACTGCTAAGGCAGTGAACAGCGATAGGCCATGCAAGTCGAAACGTGACTTTGGGAACACAAATGAAACAAGAAGCTATGTTTTAGACGCAACGGGGCGATTAAACGTCACCTGCTCATCACAGTCCCTATTAAAACAGAAACAGTGCGTTATTCTAACCCAGTGGATAATTTCACAACACACAGTACTGAATTTTGCAGTGAAATAATCTCATTTCAAGAACTAGGTTTTCCACCTGGAAAAAAATTAACTGTAAACCGCGTAAAATATCCCATGTAACTTGTAATTCCCAAGAGTTTGATTATGAATCGGTGAGGGCTGAGGTCAGCTAGGGATAAATAGGTTTTCTTGCTACACAACCGCTATACTCCATGGCTGACAAACAAGTGCAGTATTCGGACCTTCCTGCATCAGACCTGACCAAACATGGCGGCTGTCCGTAAAAGACGCATTACGCATAAATACTACTACAGATGTACGTAACATACGAGCTAAACGTCTCGTTAACGAGCAGCCGGGATAGTATAGTCCGTACAGGGACTAAGCTATGGGCTGGACGGTCCGGGGTTCGATTCCCGGTAAGAGCAAGATGTATTTCTCTTCTCTAAGTACGTCCAGACCGACCGACATTGGGGTCTACCCAGCCTCCTATTCAATAGGTATTTTCCTTTACAGGGGTAAAGGGGCCAGGCATGATGTTGACAACTCACCTCGTCTAGCGCTGAGGCTAAAAATGAGTACTTCCGTACCTCTGCTCCTCGTGTATGACTTCATGGCTTTATCTTTACCCATATTTGTTTAAGGTGGCCCAAAGCGAAATTCAACACTGTTGTTAACACAACCGTCTCGTAGTCCGATGACCACTGTTCAAAACTTGGCTGGGAGAGCGAACACTCCACGACTTCGTGGTTTTCTTTAGTATGCAAAATAAACCGCAAAGATATTTTCCCGAGTCATCAAGCAGGAGGCGGGGTAGCTCAGCCGGTGTAGTGACCAAGCCACGGCCTGGGCAACCGGGCAATCGGGGTCTAATTACCGGCACGACCAATTTTTTTTTCCTTCTTCACAGTGTCCAGGCAGGATCTGGGGCCCATCCAGCCCCTTATGCAATGAGCCATTCCTTAAGAGTGAAGCAGCGAAGGTACGAAGCCAATCACCCCACCTACAACTAGCGCCGATGTTAAGACTGACTGCAGTTGTCCCCAATACCCCAGACGTGTCATGGGGCGTTTGATTAAGCACCTTGTTATACGCATTTCAGGGCAGCGGTTGGGAAGCAGCATCCAGCAAACTCTTACTCATGATACGTCCCTAGTTTGACGTCACAGCGAGTCCTCAGCAAGGGGGTGCAAAATTTTCCAAAATTCAAGAAGCCGCCTCCGAATTCTGCGCGCCAGAAGGGTAACATACTGAGGACCCACAAATATGAGGCTCCACCGTGCAACATGTTGTCACCACAGCGACCCGTAGCCCTGAACTTGGACACCCCTGGTCCACAGAATCACTACAATAAACCGCATGCTTTAAGTGTTCCAGCTGTTCTACTACTATTACATACAAATGCGCGTTCGGTGCCGCTAAGTGTACCATCATCGCTACAGGTTACCACTTCATCAATGTCGTCCATTACCGTCGTTCATAGCCTAACAGCAACTAAATATGTCATTAAAAACTAAGGAACAATCGCCTAACAACTGCTTGCCCATGTCCCCCACGGTCATTTATTGTTCATAAAATCAGCAGGTGTTACTGGTTTTCTTTTAAATGTCTTTGTCCTAATTGATTCAGCTGTGAGATTCTTATTATAGTGTCAGTTTGTGTTTAATGAGATGATACGAGGAGATAAAATGCTGGAATACTGTCTTATGTTTCTCGCTCGGGTGGGTGTTGACTGCTCGATTATTGAATACGCACGCCATTAATTCGGGAATTATATAACCAATAATGTCATAACCATCTAAGGCACACACATATTTGTTAAGTTTTATAAAAGACCCACCATCTTTCGATTCTGTCGGGCCTTGAATCATCTTCTGGGGTGCATCATACAACATGATTCGAGGTCAGAATATAAAAAAGTTGGGTCTTTCATAAAAGTTAACAAATTTGTGTGCGGTTTAGTAAGGTAATAAAATAATTCATCATAAAACACTAGTAGCACTTGGTAAAACAAACACAATTAAAAACAAATGTGAGAAGTTCTTTCAAACACAGCTTGATAGAATAAGCAGTGTTAGTATTTACACGTTAACTTGTTATCGGCAAAAGTAAATGCTTCATTACCGTCTGCCATATAGGTACAGCAGGACTGCTTCATAACAAGACTTTACTCGGCAATTACTGCCATCTGTCGTACGTAACTGTAACTAAAAATTAAATTCTGCGTAGGGGCAGTATACAGATATAATTTCAACTCTAAGGCTTTAAAGCGAAGGGTCGGTACGAAAGTAATGCCTCTCTCTCTCTCTCTCTCTCTCTCTC
>Ga0131853_10013532_pt1 | contig 14964 bp, 8 predicted proteins | sample TergutLab28metaG_FD_92764 | JGI IMG/M metagenome (GOLD analysis project Ga0131853, IMG submission 92764) | Labiotermes labralis P1 segment gut microbial communities from Petit-Saut dam, French Guiana - Lab288 P1 (version 2) (version 2) | ecosystem: Host-associated > Arthropoda: Insects >... | reverse complement strand
ACTTGATGTCACTTGCTATTTTATTTCACTTCTTATGTGCTCAACATGTTTCGGACATTAATATATCCATCATCAGGAGCTTGCGACTATTCTGTTGAATTACCACACTGGTCGTATTGTTCTGTAAAGGAGGATTTAGCATTACGTAAATGACACCATCCACTACACACCATAATTTACGCTAATGTTAAATCCTCCGTCTTTACAGAAAAATAGACCAATGTGGTAATTCAACAGAATAGTCGCGAGCTCCTGATGATTGATATATTAATGTCCGAAACATGTTGAGCACATAAGAAGTTAAATAAAATAGCAAGTGACATCAAGTTGGTCTTTTATTCTTCAACTGACAAATTTATGTGTTTAACATCTCGATAATATCTTCGCGATCTTGGATTCCTGCAGTTTATTATGGCGTCCTCTTTAAGTCCTTTTTTTATCGATTGTCTTATTAAGGTCCTGAATTAAGATGAAAATCGTTACGTTTTTAATATTTAATAGACACAAACTCCGGGAGCCAGTTCACTCTGTAGACTAAACTGTGTAGTAGAGTCTATGAACTAGTGGGTCCTTAATATACTCGTATAACTTGGGTCTTGTCACTCTTTTTGGTCCTAGAATTTAGAGGTGTTTCCTAGATTTGTGGAAAGTTCGTACACCCCTGCCAATACCAACAGCTGTAAAACTGCTTGTCTTGTACTTTCCATGTTCATTTCTTTTTGACTTTCTGTTGCACGGATTTTCTCTTTTAGCGCTAGGACTTGCCTTGGTAACTCATTCTGATACCAGTTCAAACACAAACATAAAGTGAATCTTGTTAATTGGACCGTGCATCATCTTGATAGTTGAATAAAGATAGACCAACTTGATGTCACTTGTTTTATTTCAATTATTTAATGCTCAACATGTTTCGAATATTAGTACATCCATCCTCAGGAGCTTGCGACTTGTTTATTGAGTTATTTCATGGACTGTATTGCTCTGGTTCGATGTGTGTTGTAACAACAACACACATCGAACCAGAGCAATACAGTCCATGAAATAACTCAATAAACAAGTCGCAAGCTCCTGAGGATGGATGTACTAATATTCGAAACATGTTGAGCATTAAATAATTTAACTAAAACAAGTTACGATCAAGTTGGCCTATCTTTATTCAACAAACATAAAGTCTTGGGGCTTGTAAGGTCATATGTAATGGATTAATTTTTCGACGTTTGGAGTAACCTAATGCCTTAATATTTAAGATAAAAATTATGAAATAATATGTTTATGTTTTATTGACCGAGGTATTCAGTGAAAATGCTGGTTTCTACCGAAGGACTGACTTGAAACCTCACTGATTAAACGTTGATCTGTTGATAGCCCTTAACATTACGTGCTGTTTATCGTAAATAATAAGTAAATAAGTGGTGGCGACGTAACTTACGCACATACCTACTATATACTTTCGCTTGGAGGAAACGAAACACCTCCGTGTCTCCGAGCTTTTGTGGAAAGTCACAGAGAAGACCGGAAGTCATGAGGGAGGAACTGGAAGAAACTACGAGGGGCTTGAAAATTCATGTCCACCAACATTTAATGAAGCTTCTATATATTTAAAAACCAACATAAAGATGTTTATAATTAGGTGTCTGTGACCGTGCATCGCGAGCAAATTGTGAAGTGAGAGAGAAAACCAACAAGATGCAACAGTTAGACGTTTATTTTCAACAATTTCTCAACATGTTTCGGGCATCATTATGCCCATCTTCAGGAAAACAAGACGTATGTTACTGCATGTGGTGTGCTGCGCTGGTTCTGCTGGATAGCACACCACATGCAGTAGCATACGTCTTGTTCTCCTGAAGATGGGCATAATGATGCCCGAAACATGTTGAGAAATTGTTGAAAATAAACATCTAACTGTTGCATCTTGTTGGTTTTCTCTCTCACTTCAGTTTAGAATTAGTTTCGTATTTCGTTAATCACAACTTTCATCAGGTTGTGTACTAGTCGTTATCGTCAAGAGCAACTGGAGTAGAGCGTGAAATTCGCGGCGGTCTCTTTGATTCTGATTCATGATGAGCATAAAGACGGCTGGCTCATGTCTCGTCCCGTGGTTTAGTAATCAAAATCAGTCGCTCGCTGCCGTCATAAAAAAAAAAGTGGTGGCAGCGGAAGTGCCCAGATGCGACTTGAGATCCGGGTAGCAGCAGTGCGTTGCTCAGTTCTTCACAGCCACCTCTTGAAAAGACGTTTGATTCAGTAAAACATATGGGCTGGACGACCGCGCTTCGATTACCGCCATGATCAAGACATGGACTCCACCCATCCAAAGGGTACTGGCATTCCATCCCAAGAGAATGCAATAGCTGGGAGCCTGAAGATGACAAATTAAGTGTCGGTTGCTTGACCTTCACATCTAGACACTTTTATGTCGTGGTGCCTACCTGCAACTCACAGTTTTTCCACAACCCAAATATGCATAATGTCATAATAAAAGCCTTCCATTATCAGTTCAATCCATTCAACACTCTCACACTCGTCAGATGAAGTTACCCATCTTCCTAAGCTAAGTCAGCTTCACGCTCTGGCTGCTCTACCCTCGCGGAAGAAGCCCCTCTACCCTTCGGATAGGAATCAAACTTGGCCGCAGGCAGTCCACTAAGCACCCAAAAACTGTACTGAGTGATGAAATAATGTTATGTTATTTTTAATATTATCCTCCCATCCACAGGGTTCCTCTTCAGGCTTTCCGACCAAGATTTTTTATGCACTCTTGTGTTTACCTTCTACATGGCCCGTTACATTGCATGATAAACAGTGCTGAACGCCACGGCGTTTTCATAGTCGAGAGCACAAGGTTCAAATCTCGAGTGGAAACTGGATAACCTGAGTTGTTTTCGTCAGGCCATTCAGGAAAATGTCAAATGTTGTTACAGTTATTGTTCGTAAACCCCCCCCCCCCAAAAAAAAATGCAACTAACAGGTCATGCAGCAAAAAATGCCTCAGCAAGAGATTCGTACATGGTCTCTGGTGTGGTGGGATAAGCCACAATAAAGTGTGGCAGGTGGGTGCCTTCGCTTGGAATAACATTCTGGTTCCATCTTCAGGGTAGAAGTGAAAATGAAAGCTGTGGTCATCTATAATCCTGGTAACCCCTACCAGACTTCACGATGCCGCAACCCCCAAGACCACAATATGATCATATTAGAGATCAGCTGTCAGTGGGATAATACAATGAAAATTCAACTTTGAGAAATCAGTTGTTAGTGGTCTGGACTAAACCGGCACTAGATAGTGTCTAGTTGTGGGTCATCTGTACCCTAGAGTTAGTAAGTTGGCTTTCGTTGAAGGTGATCTCTGTGTTTGTACTGCACTGCCCCTACAGTGTCAACTCAGCCTTCATGATGCTGCGGACCCTCATCCCCACAGAGCCTGCAGACCGCAAGTTATCCAAAATCGAGACCCTGCGGCTAGCCTCCAGTTACATCTCGCACCTTGGCACCCAGCTGCTGGCAGGTACATGGGAAGATAGTGTTGAGACTGATTTCGCAGAAGTTGGCTGAGAGGATGGGAGGTATATGGAAGCATGAGGATGGGTGTGTTGTGAGGATGGAGGTTTATGGAAGTGTGAAGATGGGAGGTGAAAGGGATTGTTTTCAGGATGTGAAGTGTATTGAAGTGTGAGGATTGGGAGATGTATGGAAATGCTGTAAGGTTGGGAGGTGTATGGAAGCAACTAAGTGTCATGGCTAATGGAGGGCTTTGGTATTTGCAGTGTTGAGCTGTCTTATTCTGCTACCATATATTTGCTGTATTTGCTGAATTAAGAGTACAGTCAATTCTCTACATAGATATACATATATTTATTTAATATATCACTAGATGTCCACAACACTGAAAATATTTCAAATCATAATTTGTAAATCTTAAAATGGTTTTTTATTTTATGCTGTGTACTTGTATGGTATGAGCTGGCTTTTCAGAAACCCAGCACTGTACTTACACTGTATGTAATTTTGTGACCTCTTCACAAGGTCCTGTTGATCAACCATGCCTCAGGCTCGCTGTCCGTCCTCATGACAACTTTTCCTCTGATCATCCGCTGCTGGGGACACAGCGGTCACCTGTATGTACATTCTGTCTCACCAATCAGAAGAAAGTGGTGAGTGTGCGTCCTGTTACAAAGTGGACATTGTATCAATCTTTAAATCTAATTTCTGTAAATACTAATGTTGCATATGCAAGCTTTATTTCCAACAACTGCACAAAACTCTGTACAGTCGTTGCAGAAGCTGGAAATAAAACTTACGTTGCATATTCCGTCTCAAAAACTGGTAGCTTCTCAGCCAGTGATGAAATTCCGTGTATGTTCACTGCCATGTTCATAAAAGCCAGCAAATCACTTCTATCCTGAAAGAGATGAAGCCAGTCCACAACCTCACATTATTTTTCCTTAAAAAACCACCTTATGTTTACTTTCCAACCTTTACTTCAATATCCCACATGGCTTTTCCTTCAGGTTTCTGACCTAACTTTGTATGCATTTTTATTTCCTTTCATGCATGCCAAATATCCTGCTTATCTCATTCTTGATATGATCACCCTAATGATATTGGGCAATATGTCCCAACTATGAAGCTCCTGTAAAGGGATTTCTCTCCAGCCTCCTGTCACTTCCTCACTCCTAGGTCCACATGCTCTTCCTGACATTCTGTTCTCCAGCACCCTGCTTCTCTCTTTTTGTATTTGATTCATACATGTGAAAATAAAATGTTCTCTAAAATTTTTTGTGTATGTCTCCAAAGACTAAACTTGACTGATGAACAGCTGCTAGTTACATTTATTAAATGCAAGGAATGTCTTCTGTGACAAATCAAGCTTAAAGAGCACGTTAAAGCTCAACATTTCAATAAACGAGAATAAAGGATATTTAATCAGTTTTATTTGTATAAGAGCTAAAATAAAAGGAGATGACGCATGAGCCTGTATTTTATCACAGTTATTACAGATGTTGTCTGATGCTTCAAACAAATTTGTTGACATCATTCATAAATACCAATATATGCACATAAGCTGTATAAAATTATATGTTATCCATAAATATAAACCCCTCCCACAAGCTTCAGCAATAAATCACCATCCTCAGGGAGACATTAATGCAAAGGAATATATAATATTAATACACCAATTTTACACATACAATGTTAAAAATATATAATAGCAGCTACATATATAATAATATAATTCATGTATTAATATTATGTATTCCTTTGTACGGATGTCACTAACAGGCTGGGAATGTATTGCTAAAACATGCAGGAGGATTTATGTTTATGCGTAATTTAAAATTTTAAACAATTTTTGTGCATGTGTTGTTATATATAAATTATTACAATTACGATACATGGTATGAATAATATGAAATTTACATTTGATGGCAATTTTAGTCATTGAAACTGAAGTGGTGTTCACTCATATAATGCTCAATTACTAACATAGAAACATACTGATAAAAAGCAGAAAACTTTTATGAGAATAGATGAAATAATTATTATTCTTATAGAGCCATTAGCTTCTGTTAATTGACTTTAATGTAAGAGATTTGTGTAATGGAAGGTAGATGACCAACATGCATCCATGTGGTGTTGCTTTCTTTACAGAAGGCTTCAGCATCTCAGGAGACTCTAGAACCCTTTGGTTTCAAAGTTCCATCACATGGAGGCCAAGATATCATCTTCTATTCAAGTCAAACCTCCAGTTCTGTCAATGTGACAGAGATGAATGCCTTTTTCTAGTGAGAAGTGGAGCTTTCCTTCTTCATCTTAATTTCAGAACAGTGAAGTAATATTACAGATCCATTTTCAGCACTTAATATGTGTTCTCTGCCTATTCTTTTAACATCACTATCAATCATATTATAATTTATATTAATATGTACACTTAATGAAATTACATTTGGTTTTGTGTATTTTACCATTCCGAAGAATAAAAGTTTATTCATTTTTATTGTATTCATTCTCCTAGCAGATGTATTTCTGTTGTGTCACCATATAGCACGTACACAATGCGAAGTGACAATGACATCATTTATCATCACACCCACTTATTTTGTCTGGTCACTATGTTGTTATTTTCCATTACACTGAGTGTGTGTTTCAAAAAAGTGCTTTGTTTTAAAATAATTATCACCCCGACAAACCTGTGAAACCTAAATTGAATTACACTGCTACCTCATATGTTTGTGTGGTTGCCATATTGGTAAACTTATTGACAGGGAGTTAAAAAGTTCTCCAGTGACATGCTGGTCATACCAAATTCTGTAAAAACCATTGTACTAGTGATTGTAATACACATGCATTTTACCACTATCTTGGTCATCTTTTGTCCAATATTCATATTGTAATTACAGATACATATCAGGATTAACTGAATGCCACAATATCCACGTAACACTGCTCTTATACATCCATGAGTTACCACACTGAAACACTGTTGGAAATGACCTATATGACTAAGGTATTTTGTTGTTTGCTTCATTGCCTGATAAATGACATAATAAGCCACAACTGATTCCTTTCAATTCATTATTGATTAATCCTCATCCCCTACAACAACATTCAATCTCGGGAATTTGTTGCATTATTAAGTAAACTATAAATAAATGAATGTAATACATTAGGATCGGTTGTTTTGTCACTGAACTGCAACATTGTCAGTGAAATAACTGAAGCACATCTAATGGTGGAGATTTCCTTCCTACATGTAGTTATAGAATGTACGTGTGTCCGTTTCTTTTACAGCCCAACTGTTTCTTACTGGCTTTTATAAAATGCTCATTTATACCTGTTTGATGTTGCACTGATAAACCCAAGATTAAATATCACAAGAGGCCTACAGATTGTGCTACTTGTTTCAGAGTGAGAAGATGTGAGTCACATGTCATTTTAGGCTGTGGAAACTGGACAATGTGTCCAATCCCAACAAAATCTGCAGTTTATGAGAAAGCTACACTATTGTTCTTCAAGATAAAAATACTGATAGCCAAGGACAACAAAATAACCAATCTAAATGGTAAATAAATTCTTATATGAACAGAACACCACATCTAGGATAAGTTTCAGGCTGTTTCAATCTATGTGACAACTTGGGGCCACACCACTCAAGAGGCCCTGAAAAGAATGGTTTATTTCAGATTTTTCAGTATTTCCATTCACATCTTGTGCTCATCTACATTGTCAATTCAGGATTATGCAATCCAGGTTTATTTTTGCATTGGGCCTACAGATATCTCAAACTGGATTCAACAACAGCAATGGATCATTCAGTGCAGGTCATGTCACCACACTCTGTCTAGTTCAGATTTCTAAAAGGTTTCCCTGCCAAAATTCTGTATTTATTTCATTATTGCTCCTGAGTTTCATGCTGAATTCTTTGTTGACTTTTTTGTTTTAGTCTTCTAAGTCATGACACAACACACTATGGTAGGTATCAACATTACAATGTAATTGAAGAATGCAGCTTTCCTGTCACCTTTATGATGATAGAATAACCCAGAATACTACAACCTAAATCTTAACTGTCATGCAAAATGCCATACCTTGGGTCCTTCTGTTTGTTGGCACTGTATAACACAAGCAGTACTTGCGCTTGTGATAGTAACAAAACTATGAGTGCAGTTAACCCCCAGCCTGCCTAATTGCCTCACATCCACATAATATCTGCTTCCACCAACAGAGGCAGAATGTCCATGTAGATATATACAGTCACCTTAGAGCTATACTGTATATACATTTTAAGATAAGCATATAACTATTTTTTCTTTTGTAACTTTATGTGTGCAAATCACTGTTATTTCTGACAACTTTAGGATCACCTGTATTACCAAAGGATGTGAAAAATAATTCAGCCCTTTAAAACACAATGGTAACTACCAAATAGCCTCCTTCATTATTATTCAAAAACTATATTTGCCAAGTGTAGTTACGTGTTTTTTTTTATTCTCACAGTAAACAGCAATTACAGATTTCCCTAAGCATTATTAACTGGTTGTTCTCTGCAATAGGTGTGTAGTATTTTCTGTGAGGTAAGCACTTATTTTTTAAATACTAGTGCCCTATAGTCCAGTCCAGTCATTTGGACATTCTGTTTACATGAATATGTGTTGTGATAACCACTGCAATGGCAAACACTTTGGGTTATTCAACATATGCTGGAGGGTAGTGAAGGGAATGGAAGGGTAAGCAGAAAGAGGATGACTAGAGTGGCAATGTCCATCCATCAATAGTTTCCTTTGCTTGCCTCAGTGTACAAAATAATAATGCATCAGACAAACTGGTCTGGGGGTCAGGAAATTAAGAATCACTTAACTGAAGCAATAGTCAAATTTTAATTGTTGATTTTATTAATCAATGTAGTCTGGTAACCAAATTTGGACTTCTCCAGTGGGTAGGCCCTGGTGATGAAAAGTAGTCATTCAAATGACCTATTATAGATCAGAAATGAATTGTATATAAAAACTAGCATAGACCTCTAGCAGCAATAACATCACACCACAATTGATACAGCTCTTACACATATACTGACATATGGTGAAATAAACAGCACTTCCCATGCATGGAAATCTATTGCAGCTTCTCAGAATACTTCAAATTACTCAACTGAAAAGAGAAAATACTTCTTTAATTTAACCAACTGACCGTAACATAATTTGTAACAATCAACATCACAATGATTATTTAACAAGCTCCTCTTGTCAATATCATCTAGAACGTAGAAAATTCTGATTTCTCTTATAGGTGCTAGTGTGAAATAATCATGTGACATTCTCAAATTTTAATAGAAACGCCCTGAAGCACGTAATAGGATGTCAAAAAATAATCCATGGACATAAATGAGATTAATTTCCAGCCAACTTGTAAGTAAACACTGCATGTAAATTTGTAATACAAGTATTGTATTGTTGATATTCATGATATGTTCCCTAGAAATACAAATATCTTTCAAAGTTAAGACTCAGGTTTTGAGGATGTTGCGGAGTGACGATTAATACATATGTACGCGACATTTCGAAGCAGCTGTCCGCCTCCTTCGTTCTTGACTTCTTTGGCGCTGAAGATAGACGTAGCATGCGCCTCCGAAACGCCGGTAACTTTGTACCATTCAACATAACATACCTACCAAAAGACTTGAATCTTCACACTACAGCTGTGATCACCTCGGATGTGGCTCGGTGTAACGTATTATATTTGGAATGCACTTGTTGGATTTAGTGGTTTGTCTGTTTCGTAAGATCTTTGAATTTTTGTGCGCGAGAATAATCGAAGTTTGTATTCTTCGATGAATCATTCTTCTTCTCAGTGCAATCATCCCTGTTTTAAAAAAGAAGAAAGAGGGTGCTGTCTGTGATTTGTATGTCTATATTCTTCATATAACCAAAACAGTGATCACTGTGTATTTAGTAACTTCAGAAACTTAACTGTTTAGTTTATTAAAATTTTAGTGATGTCCTACAAATGCAGTGTTTTTCAGCCTGTATGGTCAACGCTGACGTTTCAGTGAGCAGTCATTTGGGTGATTCATTCCACTAGAAATTTAAGAATAATACTCACGTAAGTAAGAACTATAAAAGCTGTTTTGCTGCTGATTCCGATTAATTAAAAGAGTGGAAAATGCATATCAGTAATGTAAAAATAAAGCTAATATGTATATAACTGATTGGACGAGATAAAAGTCTCAGAAAACGCCTACATAAACATTAGCTCGTCGTCAACGACTAGCCCATGAATGTAGTATTTCTTGCAGGATAAGACTTTGCTGGGGAAGATAAGCAATGATGCTTGCACCGGAGATTGGATCGACAAACGATGGGCCAGTATCAGTGTTACTCGACGCACCCACTGGCGTACCTGTTGTGGTGACGACAATGAATGAAAAAGCTCCCTTGATTTCTAAACGTCGCTTTTTCAGTGGCTTGTCAAGTGTATTTGGTTTCACTTCGAACAGAACTACTAACAGTGGTGGTTATGTTGAATTTGGTGCAAATAATGTGGAATCTGGGCGAACACTGGGGACATTTGCAGGTGTCTTCAGTCCAGTGGCTCTCTCCATGTTTAGTGCATTACTGTTCCTTAGAGTTGGTAAGTATTGCGCCTTGATTATAAAATAAATATGCTAACGATTATCATATCATATTTATTCTCGTTCCATTAGATCTTTACAGATATGGAACACAGTCACAATAATACATAAAAGTGTGCAGTGCATTTGTCATAAAACAATTAAAAGTAAAATAAAAGTAAGACAGACAAGAAGGTAATGAATAGTAATAATGAGTTAAGTTACACATTAAATAAGATCTTACATCTATCAATAGTCAAGTTAAAAAACAAAGAACCATAATCATTAGGATGCTGATTGATAGAATTCATCTATACTAAAGAACGTATGATCAGTAAGGTAACTCTTTAATGTGGATTTGAAAAGCTTAGCATCATTTGACAAAACTTTAATATTTGATGGCAAGTGTTTATATATCATACTTCCAGAATACAGTACTCCTTTCTAAACTAATGTTAAGTTTGTAGAAGGTAAATGTAAGTTGTGGTTGAAACGTGTATTCAAATCATGAATTTCAGAATTGGATTGGAATAGACCTCTATTCTTGTTAACAAAAACAAGTAAGGAGAAAATGCATTAAGATGGAACTGAAAGTATTTGTAACTGTTTGAATAGTTGATGGCATGAATCTCGACTACCAGTATTTGTAATGATTCTTATTATTCTTTTTTGAATTTTAAATATGCTGTTGCTATGATGTGAATTACCCCAAAAAATAATACCATATGACATGATTGATTGTACATAAAAAAATAGATCATTCTCAGTATATCCACAGACTAAAAAGGTTTTATTGACCTAATAGCATAACAAGCCTTATTCAGTTTTGATGTTAATGCAGCAATGTGGTACTTCCATGACAGTGTATTATCAATAATCAAACCTAGAAATTTAGTGCTATTGATATTAGTGTTTATTGAATTGGGAGCAATTATTTGAATTTTTCTTTCATTTTGTTTTTTAGTCGGTAATTGCATAAAGTGTGTTTTATTACAGTTCATTGTTAAAAGATTACTCTGAAACCAGTTGGTTATTTCAGTCATTACTGAATTAATATTATTCTTAAATTTATCTGGATTAGTGTTTGATATAATAATGGTCCTATCATTAGAAAATAGTATCGGGTTAGCTAATTTGCTTATGCTTAAAGGAAGGTCATTTATATATATCAGAAACAGTAATGGACCCAATACCAAACCCTGTGGAACACCATGTTTCACATGTACCCATTTAGAAGATAGTTTATTAGGCTTACTATTATTCACAGATTTTGATAAGAATGTAACTATAGTTAAGTGTCACCACCAGTGCATCCTGAGAACCTAATAGTTGCCATTTGTTAAATAAATCATAACTGAATTGACAGTGCTTCATAATGAATAATATCAAGTTTTATTGCAATGTAACCTTGTTGATTAATAGAGGACATCCCATTGTGCTGTAAACTAAAAACACACAACCACCAGCCAGGACATCTTCAACTCAATGATTTTGTAAATTTTTATGTAAATTGTATATAATCAAAGTTTTATCAATTTTGCATTGTAACAACCATTGTAAGTCACATGAGATCCCATATAACTTACACATTTGCACTATATTATACCTTATCTTGAGAACTTTTGTAATGTTGGCCTGATGATGGTCTTTCTAGACTGAAACATATAGTCATTTGTGAATAAAACTTGTTTGTGTTTGATGACACTATGTGGATTGTTTTGGTAACCTTGTTGTCTGGTTTAATAGTTGTTGCAGCAATATTGTTTCCAGTTTCATGGTTAGCAGTGCAGTTCCCCGGGTTACATTATTACGGTGGATGATATTGTATGGAAGGAGGCCAAGGCCCACCCAGGGCTGTAGAGGCAATGATGATGATAATAGTGTATGGAATCTTTTGCTTCTCTGTGGCTTTAGTATATCAGGTTTCATAGTTGTAGTAACATACTGTTATCTGTTTCAGGATTCCTAGTTGGCAACGCAGGTCTCTGGGTTACAGTGTTACAGTTTGTGATAGCGTATGGGATCTTGCTGTTCACGGTGGCTTCAGTGTGTGCTGTTGCAACAAATGGAGCCGTTGAAGGAGGTGGTGCCTACTGTATCCTTTGCATTGTGTGCTGTAGTCCCCATTAACACAGATTCATGAAATTTATTATCATGAGACTATGGATGCTGTGCTTGCTTTCTTTTCTAACAGATCCCGAAGGTTTATTAACATATTTACACAACCCTACCTACATTTGGAAACTGCCTTAGCATGTGGGTTGAACTGGATTTAGATATCCTATTTCTGAACTATCCTTCCCATTGTTGTCCTCTTCCTTTGAGGTTTTCAAATTAAAATTTGGCGTGCCTTGTTCATATTGCCCATACCAGTTGTTCATTCATCTCATCAGTTTGAGCACCACTGAAGTTACTGCTCTCTCTCTCTCTCTCTCTCTCTCTCTCTCTCTCTCTCTACTGTGGAGGTTAGGAATGTACAGAGTTTTACCTCTGGTTTGCCTTATGGCTTTTTTGTGTCTTCAGTGGATCTTGTACTACTTGGGTGCTGTGGCGCAAGTGGTGTATTAAGCACACTCCGTTTTGTGCTCTAACATTAGTTTCTTGGGTTTACTAACCATATGTGAATGAACAGTTTAAAGTTTGCACTCACAATTAAATCAGTATGGGGACACATTCTTCACTGTCTTAAACAAGAATTGTATTCCAGACAGATAAAATGTGAGGTATGTAAATTTGTAGGTGGTACAGATGATCCCTCTTATTTACTTAACTTGACAACTTCAGTCATGATCAGTCGAACTCTTGGCCCAGAGTTTGGTGGGTCAATTGGAACCCTCTTCTTTCTTGCAAACATTGTTAGCAGTGCCCTGTATATTACAGGCTGTGCTGAAGGCATAGTTGAGAACTTTGGTACATCAGGTAAGTTTTTTTTCTTTCTTCTTTTTTCATCTTCTTCCCAACTAATTTTTATTTCAAGTATATTTGATGTGGAAGCTTGAAACTGTCTACTTATAAGCAGTGTCCATGGAAAGAAAACACACATAACCAGAGGGTCAGAAGCTGGCATCAGAGTATAATTATTGTGTGTTCTTATGTTTTGTTGTTGTATGTTCTCACATTGCTCGTGCATGTATTCTGTTCACAGGATATCTGGTGGGAGAAGGCAACATAGGGTTGCCTGATGGTCGGTGGTGGCGATTTCTTTACTGCACTCTCATCAATGTCATTAGTTTGGTGGTGTGTTTGATTGGTGCTGGGATGTTTGCCAAAACAAGTGTTATGGTGTTGGGTGTTGTGTGCGTCTCCTTGTTGTCTGTCATCATCAGCTTCTGCATCAAGTCTCCTATGGAGGTAAATGCAGATTGTATGATTTCTGATGTTTGTTGTGACAGAACAATTAAAACATGAAGCTTCAGAACTATGCAGGACAAGCACATAATGGTGTTTGATGTGTAGACTAGAGCTTTTTTGTTCATGCTATGTATACCCAGTGGTATTTGTCACTGAACAAGTGGCTGTCTCTGTTCAAAGAGAGGTTGTAATCTCAGGGAATAATTGTTCAGAACCATACGTATCCTATAATTTTGGTCTTAGAGTAATATTCCAGACGTAAGACTAAATGTGTGTTATATAACACCCTTAGACCGTTACATATGGAAGTGAATGTTGGCTTCTCTCAGAGAAGGATGGAAATATGCTCTGAATCTTTGAAAGAAGCATATTAAGAATGATTTATGTTCTTACTAATGATAATGGTATATGAAGAACATGATGAAGTAATGAGCTATGTACTTTCTAAAGTGAAGTAATCACAGTTAAGGTGATAAAAATAGGAAGATTTAGGCAACTGGGACAGTTCTTTAGAGTGCAAGAACTAGATCTCTGCAGAAAGCTTACTCTTCTTAAACCAGAAGGCGCTCGACGTGTAGGAAAACCTAAGTTGAGGTGTCTTGGGTCAGTTTAGGAAAATCTAAATAACATGGGTGTGAGGAACTGGAGACAGAAGTTGCAGGACTGAGAAGAGTGGAGGAGAGTTTTGGAAGATGCTAAGGCCCACAGAGGACTGTAATGCCACTAGTAGTTATCATTGTCATCCATCATCATCTGGAAGACTGCCTGTAATATAGTACAAGGACTGCATGATCCAGAAAGCTCTGTTGGTCAGAAATTGACTAAGAGGCTGAATGAATTTCACTACTCTATCAACTGGCAGCTCCCAGCCGCAATTCCTAGAGTTCACCTGTTTTTGGTGTCAGTGTTTTTAGATCTTATGTACACCATGTTACATAAGTAGTGATAAAAAGCATATTGGAAGTGTAGCAGGGACAACAAGAGAAGCTGGCAAGTGAAAATGAAATGGTTAATTACACTAAGATGTGTGTTAGGAATAATATTCTGATATCCTGAGAATTATATCCTGCACCCCTTTGGTCCCAAGGGTGCCAAATATCTCTACCTTTACTGTATTCACTGTGTGTGAGACTTACATGTACTGTGTGTCCTGTCAGGTCTTGATTCCAGAAGCAAACCACATTATTAGGAATGGGTCATTTCCTGTATACCGCGACTATACTGGCTTGAAGCTGGAAACATTCAAGAGAAACTGGCACCAGCAGTATGGACAGGATTACACATCAGATGGTAGAGCTGTTGATTTTGCAACAGTATTTGGAGTTCTCTTTAGTGGTGTAACTGGCATCATGGCAGGAGCAAACATGTCAGGTGATTACATGTGTTTTGCTTTTTTTTTTTGGGGGGGGGGGGGGCTGAAGGTTGGGGCAAATAATTTGGAAAGCAGCCCAATTTATTTGAATATCTTAATCTCTTATATTTGGTTTATATCGGTTTCTGTACATATT
>Ga0131853_10013531_pt1 | contig 14964 bp, 10 predicted proteins | sample TergutLab28metaG_FD_92764 | JGI IMG/M metagenome (GOLD analysis project Ga0131853, IMG submission 92764) | Labiotermes labralis P1 segment gut microbial communities from Petit-Saut dam, French Guiana - Lab288 P1 (version 2) (version 2) | ecosystem: Host-associated > Arthropoda: Insects >... | reverse complement strand
GCATTTGGGTTGTTACCCGGTGGCAGTGGTTATTTTACATGTAAACAAAACATGAAATTGGTTACTACTAGATTTAAGTCGGGAGGGCTACATGAGAAGCATGTAGTGGCAACTTGGAATCTTAGGAACCATCTCAGCATTTGCTTATAGACAGAGGGAAACCAACAAAAACCTGTGTCGAGATGGCCGGTCGCAGGACTTTCCGAGTACTGACTTCTAGCCAGTAGTCCGGCATCTAAAGTAAATGCACACAGTACAACAGCAATGCACACACAGTAGAAATTTTATTTATATTAATAATGATTATTATTATTTATCCTCCTCCTCCCTCTCCCTCTCCTTCTCCTCCTTCTTCTTCTTCCTCTTCTTCTTCTATGGTGCTACAACTCTGAAAGAGTCTTGGCCTTCTCGACAATACCCTTCCATTTAGAGCGGTCCCGTACTTGTTCTGCCCACTTCATAAGCTTCATCTTCTTCAAATCATTCCTCACATCATCATCCCATCTAGACTTGGGCCTTCCAGCTGGTCTTCCTGTGAATGTTTTCTATTTGTGTATTCTTTTCACTATGCTGGTTTCGGGCATTCTATTTGTGTGTCCAAACCAACTCAATCGTTGGGCTTTAACATAATTTATTATGTTCCGGTGTTTAATTAATTCATCTAACTCTTTATTTGTTTTAATTCTCCTTAGTTGGTCCAAATATTTTCATTAATATTTTCCTCTCAAACACAGAGAGATTTTGTATAATACTTTCTTTGAGGACCCACGTTTCACAGCCTTAAACTACAATTGGTCTAATTACTGACCAATATAACTTCAATCTGGATTTCCTAGACACCAAATTAATTTTAAAAAGCGTTTTGTTTGCATAGAATGCTTTATTCCCTTTAGCAATTCTTTCTCTAATTTCTTCTTCCAGAGTGTTATTCCCATTCACAATAGTACCAAGATAGCTAACTGAATGATCTAACCTGATCAATATGCTTGTTGGCCACAATTAGTTTATTTAGTTGGGTTTCTTTCCTTGTACACTTCATGTACTTCGTTTTGTTCTCATTTACTATTAGACCAAATTGTAATGAAATGTTTTTATTTTTTTTAAAAGTGTCTATCATTGTTTGTTCAGTTCCGGCAGTGATTAATATACCATCGGCATATGTTGAGTATTGTTTTAAACCCCTTAGTTCTAGCTGCTTTAAAATATCGTCAATAACTATACTAAACAGAGTTGATCATAACGGGTCGCCTTGTTTCACTCCTGTCGTTATTTCAAACTTTTCTGTATAGTTTTCGTTTACTTTGACCCTAGCTTTTGTATCTTATGTCCTTGCTATTAGTTTAATTAATTTACTTCGTATTTCATATTTATTTAAGCATTCTATTATTGTAGTTACTGCTTATCATCCTGTTCCCTTTCTTATATATGGGATAGATTATTCCTTCCGTCCATTCTGTTGGTAGAGTCTCCTCATCCCGTATTCTCATAATTAATTTGTGTATCCTAGTTCATAACTCTGGCCCACCTTGTTTTATTAGCTCCGCTGGTATATTGTAATAATGATACTATTTGTAACATATCCTTAGTATAAGAATGGTAACCTAATTTGACACATGTACATAAACAACTAATGATAATTCACTTATAACAGCCCTAGGCCATGGTATCCTCTAATGAAATAACGAGATCTCGTTCCCCCCACCCAACCCCCAATACCCTAAAAGAACACCCCACACATCTTGTATAGCTGCTCTGTAAGTTAAATCACAACATGAAGATGGCCCACATATACGGCCGAAACATGTACTTGTATTCCTACTGTACTAATAGGTGAAATATAGTTGTGTTCGACCGCATGTGTAATACACAAAAAATTCTTTGTTAATGAACCCGACACCCACATGAATGGCTCCAACCTGTGGCCTACACATGTTGACGACGTGATGGTACCGTCGGAATAAAATTCTTGTCCACGCCAAGTGCAATAACTTGTTACTCTAAAACGTAACACGCGGTGTACATACTGGTAACAGCACAGACAACAGAACGAACTAATCCATCCGTTAAATATGCTTAATCGCTGTTTCAACAACGAGATTTTATCGAAGACAACATGCGAATGCAAGAAACTCCAAGAAATGGGAAGTAGGAGGCCATTCTCATCATGACCTTGTCCACTACAAAACCACACAGTGAGAGACATGATAACAAACATTACTGACATAACCAAGTACATTCAGACTGCAAACACGTTTCGGAGTGTGGTGAATAATATGACCTTGAAATGAAGCTTTAGGTGAGAACTTGGCGTTACAAAACAATCTGCTCGTAAAGTCCAAAACCATACCGTAAACACACATACACGCCACACCTACACACATTCCAGAATTCAACTATACGCCGAAAACCCGCACGAGACGTCGTCTGTCCTGTCACAGAGAGCAGCAGTCTTTAAAAACCAAGTTATTAAAATGTACATCTTCCATGGAAATGACATACATAACTAAGTTTATTACCAACAAATTGAACTCGTCCATACATAAGGGCTCCTACATGTTTCCGCAAGTATATAGCCACCCTCGGGGAGCGTCGTCATATACTAGAAGACTTATACAGCTTTAGCAATGGTATACTGGTACCGTGTATTTTACCATTTACAGCTGAACAAGTTATGGCTAATGCTGTATTATCTTTTGGTATATAATGTTGCTCCCTGAAGATGGCTAAAAATAACAGCCGAAACATGCAGAAGTGGTTATCTATTTATAACAGTTTCAATATTTTGGTAATAAACTTCTTGAGCAGTTTTTATTTTCCCGACCCAGAATTGTATATTCTGCCAGCCTATTCTCCTACACAAATTACAACTCGTATCATACACATTTCAAACACAACTGAACACAAATCGTGTAAAAAGCTTAAAAAACACAAGCCACCTACTGTAGGTGCGTGGAAAATTTCTCCGGATGCTTGTCATAAACATACTAACATCGCGGTTGGGGTGGGGGTTGATGATAACTCCTACTTCGAATTCGCGAGGTCCCTCTGTTTCTAATTTCGTCCCGGTGTCTTCATATTCTGTGATTTTCGGTTTCTTTTGCCCGCACAGTCAAATTTCCCGTTACTGCCCTAAAACGGTTCACGATCGCTTCCTTTTAGTACCCTTTCACTACATAATCACAAAATCATCTGACATCCGACAATATGTAACCTTTTTTTTTTCTATGGCGCTGCGGCCCAACGCGGGCCATGGCCTCCTCATTTTTGAGGTTTCTAGATCACATACAACGACGCGTCACAGTCGGTAGGACTCCTCTGGACGAGCGATCAGCGCGCCGCAGAGACCTCTATCTGACAACACACAATACTCACAACAGACAGACATCCATGCCCCCGGTGGGATTCGAACCCACAATCGCATCAGGCGAGCGGCCGTAGACCTACGCCTTCACCACCGGCAATATGCACCCTAGTCAATTAAATAACCATTATAAAGGAACCTAACAATCAATCAACGTTAGAGAAAATCCTAATGAGATCAGAATTTGGTTGGTGTTCGTGTGGAGAGTCGGGGTAATGTTTTCAATGAGATTCATCGTCGTTTGTCCCCATCTATTTACCAATGGGGTGTGAGTTATTTTCCACGGCCAGTAATGTAATCATAATTTAGCACAAAAAGGGATTTGAACATATGTATTAACTCTTTACAGCTGAGAGCAGATTTGCGCAGCTGCATTGCGCAAGCACCTAAACACATATGTCTGCTAATGTGTGATCCAAATTGATGGTTAAAAGAAAGATGTGGAAGAAAAAACAGCGCAACAACTGTCGGTACCGAATGTGCAGGTAAAGTGATACGCTACAGGATGCTAGGCGATGGAAAACTGACTATAAAGCTGAAGCATAATGAAATTTATAGACATTAAAATGCGATAAAAACAGAGACAGTACTTTTCTATTCAATGCTCCCAACTTCTGGAAAGAGTACTGCTGTTTTCTGGAATTTTCCCAGGCTTAACTCGTTTGTTTTTCTGATAAGAGCAACATGTAGGTGAAGATGAGTATTTAATACTGGTGTAATGACAGCTACAAGGGAAAACTAAAGTACTCTGAATAGAAACCTGTCCCAGTACCACTCTGTCCACCACAAATCTCACACGGACTTGAGGCAGAACACTGCCCTCGGCGGTGAAAGGCTTGCATCCAACCGCCCCTGCCGTGGTACGGCCACGAAGATCAACCGACATCATTTAATCCTTAAAGATTCAATTCCTACCTCACAGAGAACACTGCGTTTCCATTGTAAATGCCGGTCAATTAACGCGGTTTGTGGAAACAACAGCTGTTTATTTTTGGCACCACATGAAACTCACAAATACGCTCAGTACGCAGGGTGCAAAGTTCATTACCGTTAAATGTGATGGTGAATGCAGTAACTGGTACGTGCAGTAACCGCTTAACTTTAGAAGGTTTATAAAACGACAGTCACTTTCAAAGCATCACAGATTTTTAAACTCAAGAAGACCCTCACATTTTAATTCGATTTTAACCCTTTAACCTTTTGGAGCCGGAATTATTTTTTAATTTTAGCATAAAATTATATAAAATGTGAGCAATACAGGAACCAAATACGTTAGAATTATGAAACAAACTGCATTTTGAAGAGAAAAAAAAAGGAGAGTATATACCATATTTAAATATTCAGTACATATATTTGTTGAATAAATATATAAAATGCAACTTTAGAGGTTAGCGGTGCGTTACGACCACTATACTTGACATTAGGCGTCAAAAGGTTAAATACGAAATGCATTTGCTTCGTATGACTGAGTGCGTACCGCGCTGTAAATACTCTAAAGCTCGGTTATACAAAACACATCTGATATGGGCGTATATAGCTGTTTGTTCTGAGATACGAACAAAACACAAACGAAATATATGAGCACCACTTACAGCCTGGTAGTACGTAAGGTAACCGCTAGGCTTTAAAAGTTACACAAGACCGCAGCATTTAAAAAGTAAATGTAGCCACGTTATGAACCCAGCATTAGTTCCCGACTTTAGACGGTGAGTTTAGCTCCAGTTTATTTCAGATCAAGATCTGTAGTGGATACATTTACAGAGGCAGATTTTTTATGTGCTTGAATTCGTTTGTCAACTACAATTACACTAGTGAAGCATTCGCATTTACCACTGTCTCAGAAGTGTGTCCATTCTGAAAGCAGGCTGCCTCAAAACCACTTGACCCGACTCAGAATAAAACCGTTTAGTGTTGATCAAATGATCCTCGTACCTGTCGAATTACGGAAAATTCCAGTAACTACCTCCGATGAAGCAGTATCTAATTCACTGGAATCAGGCTCAGTTCTGTTCAGACAAGGAGACACGAGCGTGTATATTTATTCTTAGAAGTCACAGCTGGTTCTTCCAAGGACCTTCAATGCCAAAGAAACAAAAATATTTGGTCTAATTTTAAATACGGTCCGGATAAGCTCCTAGCAGTTACATTAGCGGCAAGCCTTGACTTACTGGAATTATATATTTATTTTATTTAAATACAAACTAGGTCCCTATATTTCAAGGTTATATTTAAGAGCGCTCTTCATTTTTCACATTCGAAAATTCGCCCTCAGATACACGGCGAAACTATATTAACTCTCAGCACTGATCATACTCAGGCAGCAGACTCCGCTTCCATTCGTCACCGAACATCGCAGGGATAAAAGAAGTAGGAAAACCGTTAGGTCACGTTTTAAGTATAAAATTCATCTAAATTATATATACATTCAGTTCGTACCTGACACTAAACACATTACAAAGGCAAATCGGCAGCAACATCATATTTATTCTGACAACCGTATGAAACAGATATCGGTAAATGAAACCTGTGGTCAAAACACATCTCTTGAATGTAAAAAAAAGAAAAATGGCATGTACAGCACCCAATCGGATTTTTAGTTGTCAGCATTTCTATGTGCACAGTATTAGCTAATTATATATAAATAGGTTTACATCTCAATGTTTTACGGGATGTCAATAACTGAATTTATCACGAAAAGTTTTTACTGTGTCGCACCACTCAATGACGGCTGTGGTCTGAACACCGTTCACTTAATTAAATTCTCGTAATTACGAATTTCTTTGTTCTGAACGAATCACAAAAAAAACACGAAAACCTCGTCAATATACTTGTAATTACGTTTATGTTAAAATACAATTTGAACCTTTCATTACACCAAAAGTGAAAACAAAGATAACAATACTACTCGCAATACACTATTTACAGTGTATAATGGGGGATGATTTGCGTCGTTTCACGCGAATTAAACATACACAACGATTAAGAAAACTATTACTTTGATAAATAACCTACCTCATTAAAAATTATAAACTGAAAACACCTACCGCAACACCAGTTAAAAATCATTAATCCGAGGTGCGGAACAAAAAGCGCGGATGACCACAAACGCAGTCTTCAGCAGCCGCATGTCTGCGCTCCGACATCTGATTCAAGCACATACAGCAGAAGTGGTAATCAGAGTTCCCTTCACAAACACAACTGCACTGTCAATAGAAATTACATCGACCAAGACAGATCTGTTAGCAATCCCCCCCCACTGCACCAGCATTATGAGACACACTCGTAGCCAATAAGATCTTTTCCTTATTTCCAACACGTTAACGCATCGAATTACAATTCTTAATCTCTGTAACATTAACTCGACTGTATGTCATCTCTTCCACGACATGACACAGCGACATCAACTTAACATAGATCTCGCGTAACACCGAGCAGAACGATACTGTCCGACCAGCACCACGCTCACTCGCCTCAACCTACCACGTTGGTAGTCGCAGCGCAACTGAAAGTCCACAGCGCAACTATCGTCAGAGTGCAAGGTCTTCAAGAGGAAAGCGCTTGGCTTTGACGCGCAGACCAGCGTTGTCTAGTCAGTAGTAAACGTTCATACTCGGGGGACGGACGTAGATAATAAAACTACGTCAATGCTATTAAACTCTTAAAGGACACCTACGCTTCTCTGCCACCCCCATGTTCGTCATAACCAACCTACCTGAAACAAACAGCGATTTAATTGGTTTACTTTCGAGATGGAACGAAAACATAAATGCAGAGGAAAATTCATTATACATCGCTGCTGTTGCTACAGGACAAAATCACTAAGTAAGCTGATAAGTATTATTATAAACGAAGCAATTACGCTGAAAAAAAAGACGGCAATCAAGAAAATTACTGGGTGCAACAAAAGTAAAAATGTTTGGAAAGTTTTTATTTACGATCAGATGTTAAGTGGGAGTCACATACGCAGAAAGCAGGGGGAGAGGGAAAACAGAGAATTGCAAATATTATTAAATATGAGAGGGGCTGGGACAGTGTAGTCGGTAGAGCGACTCGCTACGGACTGGACGGTCCGGGGATCGATCCCGGTAGGGACGAGGTTTTCCGCACCCGTCCAGACCGACCCTGGGGCCCACCCAGCCTCCTATACAATGGGTACCGGGTCTTTCCTGGGGGTAAAGCAGCCGGGACGTGGCGTTGACCACCCACCCCATCTAGCGCCGAGGTTAAAGAAAGAGTAAGGTTGTACATCGACTACCCTTCTGGGCCTTCGTGGCCAGATTCTAGGGTGAAATTTACCTTTAACTTTAGCTTTACCTTTATTAAATACAAGAACCAGAGTAACAATTGTAGAAGATGAATATTAGTTAATAATCTTACATGGTCTCCATACTGCAAAGGAACAAGGTGTTAACAGGAGTAGCACCATATCTTTGTATTTTCTAAGAATGTAACTTCACTCAGGGGCCAGGATAGCAACGTCAGTATAGTGACTAGGCTCCGGGCTGGATGATCCGGGTTTCCAGTCCCGACAGGGCAAGAGATCCGAAACGTCCAGACCGCCTCAGGGGGCCACCAAGCCTCCTATTCAGTGCGCATCGGGGGCTCTTTTCCTGGGGGTAAAGCGACGAGGGCGCGGGGATGACTACATCTAATGCTGAAGTTTAAAAATTAGTGGAACTATACCTCCGCTCCTACACGCAGTTATGGCGCGTTCAGGTTCTTTTTTTTTCTTGTGTCACTTGACCCCACTAATAACTTATATTTCTATCCATTTTACTTCATGACTGATTATAATGTTCGCAAGGTCTAGGTGGCGGACGTTTGTGAGTGCGGTAATGAACCTTCGGGTTCCGTGAAATGCGGGGAATTTCTTGACTAGCTGCAAACCAGTTAGCTGCTCAAGAAGGACTGCACCATGGAGTAAGTAAGGTCTAGAGTTTTGGGTTCGAAAACATTTCGAGGCGATGAATACATCCTTGTTTTTATGTCCTTCTGTACACATGAATCTTGCTTTTTGCGCTCACCATCACCCCCCCCCTACCCCCCAGCCGAGATGTCTAACAGATCAAACGAAACAGAAATCTGTAAGCACGCAAGACGACCAGGAAAAAAGAAAATATTTGTTAGAAATGTAAATATGCATGCTACAGATAAAGTCTCATAAAATGGTAAACAAGATCGATGACGGCCTCACGCTGAAGGTCGATTCACGGAATTATATTTTTTACCTGTCCTTGTTTATTTTTATAATCGAAGGAACGTGTCTGCCGGTCTGTTCAACGTAAAAACAGTTAACGAACAGAAGCTATTCAATAACTTCTTTTTATTGTAGCTAAATGCACATAAAATGTTACATACACATATTTATCACCAGATACCTCCTACATGTTTCGGTGTTTGTTGCACCATCTTCAGGGAGACCAATGAGTTTCTTGCTCCAAAACTATTACATGATTTTTTTTTCAAAAACCATATAGTTTTTGAGCATGTATTTAACATATTATGTGCATTTAGCTGTTATATGCTTTTTGTAAAAAGCATGTAACAGCCTTTTGAGCAAGTAACGCAATGGTCTCCCCGAAGATGGTGTAACAAACACCGAAATATGGAAGAGATAAACTGTGATAAATATATGTATTTAATATATTATGTGCATTTAGTCGGAATAAAAAGAAGTGACTGACAGCAGAAATGCTCGGTGTGGAAAGTAAAAAAAAAAAAAAAAAATTGCGTTCACTAGGAAATTTTGATAGTCTATATCCTATAAATGTTTGTCAGCGTCTCGTTGTTCCGTACACTCGGATGTTCGCTTGAAATGGCGCGTCGCCATTTATCGGTTTGTTTACTCAGTAATCTGTTATTCAGATCTGAAATGCAAGGCTTTTACACAAAGTGAAAGTGCAGTGTGCACATTTTGGCTACTTTATTTTAGCAGAGACTAAAGGCCAAACGGGTTACGTGTCACAAGCAGCGAACACCCACAATATCGTGTCGAAACAATTTTCATTCGAAACCTACGTGATCGGAGTCGCAGGCCTGCAAGGCTCGTGGACAACGTAGTTGTATTGTCAGAGCACAGGCACAGCTACTAGGCTGATGGTTGGAATTATCGACCTTTTATCAGCTGTACTGATTACACATCATAAAATGAGATACGAACACGAATCGTAACAGTATCAACATTTTACGATATTTTGAACACTTTCTTGTCAAAATGTACACACAAGTGACAAACACTGGATGGACAATGGTATAAAAGTTAAAGTTGTCCCTCTCCTCGCCATAAAGGTACATAGGGGGGAGCAGACGTACAGCGTCACGCATTTTAACATAGGCATTAGAACGAGGTAAGTGGACTACTTTACGTAATGGTCTCTTTACCACCGGGCAAGATCCCTGGTACCCAACAAACAGGAGAATGTGACGGCCCAAGAGCCAGTTGAAGGTTTTGGATGAAATAAAAATCTCCTGCCTGTCAGCATTCGAACCCGGCTCGCCCAGCCCGCAACCTAGTCACTATTCTGACTATGCTATGAGTGCAGAAAGGTCCTGAAAAAAAGATGTCATGCTGTACTACGGACATTTCACTATAGGAATTCAGGATAATGCGAACACACATCTGCCCAAAAAAAAAAATCCACTACGTCAGCTCCAACAAATCAGAGAACGTGCTGAATAAGAACAAAATTTGCACTGTCAAATAAACTCCAAGGAACGCTGTCCTTGAGAAGCCAGTACTTCGGCGGCTATTCAGGAAATTACCTGCATGTTACGCAGTCTGAGTGTGTTTACCCTATTCACAAGATCTCTCCGCATGCCCCTATCCTGAGCCACATGCATCCAATGGACGCCCTCCTACCCTGTTTCTAGAATATTCATTCAAATATTATTTAGCCACGCACTCTTAAACCTTTCAAGTGGTATCTTTCCCTCAGGTTTCCCCACCAAAATCCTATATTGCATTTCTCTTCTCTTCCACACGTGCCATACCTCCCTTCATAATATCCTCACTGATTTAATAGCCCTAATAACATTTATTGAGGATTACAACACACGAAACGCCTCCCTGTCAATCTATTTTACAAAAAATGCAACGGTTATCTGTAAAATATAATTCACAATATCCCTGAGCAGGATGTTTCTGGTCGCCGCGCGGCCTAAGGGTACGTCCTGCGTGCCAGCGACCAGCGTGCACGCGCGTTTCCCCCCCTCTGACTTGAGCGGACAAACACATGGATGTAAATGGGGCTGTCCTGATTGGAAGAGAGTGGCGAGCGAGCGTGCAAAACGGACGCTCTTACTGGTAGCAGCGACCAAGCTTGTTGTCCGCTGCTTCCTGGTCGCTTGTGTGGGGGGGCAACGATAAGGAGTTATGCTGAGATCATCGGGGGAAAAAAGCCATAACCGACACTTTGCAAGTGGTGGACGAGCATTTTACGAGCAGTGTTGAACTGGCGAGGGCACTATTCTTCAGCTGAAACAGACTGCGCGCTCTCGTTGACGCCATTTTGCTACTAGAGGGTCGCTGTCACGTAGGACACAAAAACGCCAATCGCCTGCACGAGCACGGAAGCGCGTGCACGCTGGTCGCTGGCACGCAGGACGTAGCCTAAGGCGTAAGTCTGCGGCCCCTCGCTTGCTGGGATTACGGGGTTCGAATTCCGCAGAAGACATGGATTTCTGTCGCTAGTGAGTGTTGTGTGTTGTCAGACCGTCTCTGCTTCGGCCGATCGCTCGTCCAGAGGAGTCCTACCGACTGTATATGTGTGCGTCTGAGTGTGATCTCGAAACCTCGACAATGTGGAGGGACAGGCCCACTATGGCCGTCGAGCCATGAAAAAAGAAAAGTTATTTCTTCACTGTTCAGAATTACGTTGGCTACTCCGTGTTCCAGCCGTATAATAACTATCCTGAATGCGTATGTGTTAATGCAGTGACTTGTATGCGACACGCGTCAATGGATTAGAACTCTTCGGATGGAAGCCACTTGGTCGCACCGCGGACCCCCTCCCATCAGTCGAGATGGTACTTCTGTCTCCTTGCAGACTCCTTATTAACTCCTCCATGCAAGTTCCTTATTGAGAACCTAACGGTCCTTCATTTAAACAAAATATTTTGCCTTTCATGAAACACAAAGCATCATTACTTTGTCCGCAATAGCCCGCCACCGAACAATTATTTATTTATTTTCCTTCCGCCTTATGTCGTCCAAATGGTCTCATCTCTTCGCGTTTTCCGATTAAAATACTGCATGAAATTATGAAACGTACATTTAAATTATCATGAGCGATGTTCAAAGTAACAGAAAAGATATTTAACTTTAAGCACAATAATTACGATAAAATGTACCTACCTACCATAAACTGCTCGTTAGCTCGATTTTGCCTGTTACAAATACACCACCAGATATGTACTATACGTGCAGTTTTCTGACGGTCACAGCACTTCTTCGTAATGTAATCCACGTTTAATCTGCGGATCGCCACATGAGTAATAGTCATAAAAGTTTCGAACCACAGTTCACACACCGGCACTGATGCTCCCTTCTCGAAGCTCGCACACTGATACCCTGATACCTTTAACAGCGCGGATTTCAAAATTTAACGTGCGACAACTTTAAACGACGTCAAGAGCATGTAAAGTTCAGTATAACCGGTTACCTTATTCCACGGCAATTCCGAAGCAGTCATACACGCGAACAAAGTACTGACAACACGATAGCAATGTAGAGGAAAATGGGCGCAGTTGTCGCCCTGGCCATTGTGCCCCACCATCAATTATTTCAAAACCTTAGCCCTAGGAAATAGCAAACATTAGGTAGCTAAGACGTCTTCTATTGGTGAGTCTGAGACTGTGCAATTGATAGCTGCTGTGTTTTCCTCAGCGCCCTGACGACACAGTTCTGTCAAGTACGCAGTGTGATTTGTAACCCTACACGTGTCGGCGGGCTATTCTTTAACAATTTCCTGTTTGCTTATGCCTAAATAAATTTTAACGACAGTTTGCGTGAAGGAAGAGTGGACTTTCCTGTACTGTTGTATACAGTTACAAACTTTCACAGGACTCGCCAGTCACGTGATCAACCGGGGCATCTTTGCTCCACATGTGGGTACAGTCGCCCTAATGAAAGATGGGTAAAGATGACCCACTGACATTTTTACTCACTTGGTAGGCCTATATTCATACTTCAAAGTGTACACTGCACTTTAATTGCTAAGTTAATGAAAGACTACAAAACCGTCACCTATTGACTGAAAGATATTTTAAGTTCCCACGTTACGTGTGGCATATTAAACTGTTATGCCATCACTCCTGCATTCTCCCACACGTTAACACCCATCCAGACTTCTCAGAAACAAACGACAAACAAAATTCTCATGGAAATGTCCCCTCCACAAAAATTACCAAACTCGGGGCCATCAAGGGTAATGAGAAGTCTCTATGGAGAGGTTCTCACTAGTCCGTCGTTCAACCAGAAGAAGAAACAAAGAGCCGTACGGACGAAGAATAATTTTAAGAAAATGGTTCACAATTTGAACTCCAGCAATTCTGAGAAAATTGATGACTGTGACAGTTGTAAAGAATGTAAGGAATACTACTACGTAATGAAACAAGAATGTGACTTGATAAAATGCTCAGTCTGTGAAAGGTGGCTACATGAAAACTGTACAATTTTCTCTAAAACCTGCGGCGATTGTGGCCACAACAATCGTCCTAAGAATCTTTAAAAACGCAATAAATGTACGAAGAAATAAGAAGGAGTTTCATATTGGTACAGGCTATAGATTATATTCCTTGATAACAATTTTGTTTACTACAAATTTATTATTTTGTATTGAATTATATGTGGGGCATCTGTCACAATGCGTATATCAAAAGACGCTCTTCGGCATACCTTGGAATTTATATTGCTGTTAGTAAACGAATTTAAATTAGCTACAAAAGAATCTGACTGCTTCGTAGCAGAGACCCTACCATACCTATTACGCAGGAAGATATAACTCCTCTTGCGATATACAGCTGTAAACATCTGTCAGAACAAAAAGTGGGGCATTATTGCCCATTTCCATCTACGTATAACGGAACATCGTGTCTGGTTCGTGAAACCATTGTTGACGTGGAAAAGCAATGCGTATTACATATTGTGTGAGTGTATTTATAGCATTAGGTATCCAGCATGCAATGCGCATGCATCATAATGTCACGTGTGGCCTGTCAAACTCCACAATATTTCTCCACATTATCTCATAAATGACACGATTTTCGGAAAAAAAAAATTGAACATAAAATGTGCGTTTTGATTTTCTCTACAACTTTTGCCCGAAACATTTCTCAATCTACGAAGAATTGGACCAGATATTATCAAAAATGTATATTGGTTTTCATATAAAGGGCCCGTTACTTTTGTCAGATTTTAATGAAACTTGAATTTTCTCGATAGATATTCGAAAAATACTCAAATATAAAATCTCATGAAAATTCCTCCAGTGGTAGCAGAGGTGTTCCATGCGGACGGACGAACGGACAGACGGAGCCAATAGTCGCTTTTCGTATTGCTGCGATCGCGCCTAACAATACTCGCCGTTCTTTTCCATGGTCATCCATAGTTCATTTTAGGAACAAGTATGTTATTTTTGCACGTATTTATCTTCCAATATGTCCAAAATCAAGTATCTCTCGCCAGTACACATACCCTACCTGTACTGCTGAAATTTTAATGACGTTTATTTAAGTAAAACACCAACAAATGCACATATTTATCTCAGTAATTAACCAAATTGATGCATAAGATTTTTGTTTTACAATTGCATTACACAGCCTCTGGTATCATCACACCTATTGGTGTGATGATACCAGAGGCTGTGTAATGCAATTTTGACCTCCTGATGACGAGCACATGTGCTCGAAACATGTAGAGGCATGAAATACACTTATTGTAAAACAAAAATTTTGTGCATCAAGTTGATTACTGAGATAAATATACTGAGATGCACGGTCAGCAAAACGTAATAAAAATGCACATATATAGTCTTTAATAATCTACAATTTACATTAAAACACTTAAAACGCTCCTACATGTTTCGATCATACGATCATCCTCAGCTAGCATACTTTGTTCCTTGCTAAAGTTACAGTTTAAAACACTCAGTGATGTACTTCGTTATACTAATCTGGTGCTGTGGCAGCATGTCGTGTGTTATGTGTGAGTCGTACACTGTTCGTCTGAGATCGGCTGTCGATGTGCTCGTTGTGCCGTATAGCGTGAGTGTTTTAAACTGTAACTTTAGCAAGGAACAAAGTATGCTTCCTGAGGATGATCGTATGATCGAAACATGTATGAGCGTTTTAAGTGTTTTAATGTAAATTTTAGATTATTAAAGACTACACATGTGCATTTCTTGGTATGTATGTATGTATGTATATATCGGTTTCAAAACGTCGTTCTACGTTGTCCGACACCGAGGCTCCACTGCTTCCTGTCTTCCCACTGGCCTTCATTTAGGTTTCTTTCGTTCATGGCCTTCCTTATACCTTCCATCCAGTTTCTCTTCGGTCTTCCTCGTGCTCTCTTTTGTTTCGGCATCCACTTCAATGCTATTTTG
>Ga0131853_10013530_pt1 | contig 14965 bp, 12 predicted proteins | sample TergutLab28metaG_FD_92764 | JGI IMG/M metagenome (GOLD analysis project Ga0131853, IMG submission 92764) | Labiotermes labralis P1 segment gut microbial communities from Petit-Saut dam, French Guiana - Lab288 P1 (version 2) (version 2) | ecosystem: Host-associated > Arthropoda: Insects >... | reverse complement strand
TACGGCGCCGCAGACGCCAAGGGTGCCCAGCGGTTCTACGACGTCGGCCTCTGAGCGGGTGAGGATGAGTCCGGCTGCCGCAGGTGCCTCTGTGCCGCCTGCGGCAGCCGAGCTGGTGCGGGCCACGGTCGCGTCAGGCACCCACCGGGTGGACCTGGCCCTTCCCGGCACGGTGCCCGTGGCCGAGCTGTTGCCCGAGCTGGCCCGTCGCGTCGGTCTGCTCGACCCGGCGACCGTCTACGGCGGCTACCGGCTGGTCCAGCAGGGCGGCCACGTTCTCGACCCCGACACCAGCCTGAGCGGCCAAGGGGTCGAGGACGGCGACTTCCTCTCGGTCGTCGCCGGCATCGACCGATCCTGGCCGCGTCTCTACGACGACGTGGCCGAGGCGATGGCTGACGCGGTCGACCGCCCCGTGCCGTGGCTTCCCCACGCCGTACGACGTACCGCGATGAGTCTGGCGGGGCTGCTTCTCCTGCTCGGCGCCGCAGCCATCCTCCTCGACCGCGGTTCGCGGGGGGCTGGTGGCGCGGTGACCCTCGCCGTCGTCCTCGTTCTCGTCGCCAGTGCCATCCTGTGCTCGCGGGTCGCATGCGAACCGATGGCCGGCGTGGCGCTCGCCTGGATCGCCGGCGCCTACGCGGTGGTGGCTGGCCTCGCGGTCGGCGATCAGCCGATCACGTGCTCGGGCCTCGGGTTGCTCGCCGTGGGCCTGGTCGCCGCCCTGGGCATCCGTCAGGGCCGCGCACTGGTCATCCCCGAGGTGGTCCTCGGCGCGGTGCTGACGGCCGCCGGCGCCCTCGTGCACGCCGTCGACGTGCGGCCCGCGGTGACATTGAGCGCCGTCCTGGTGGGCGTCGTCCTGGCGGCCGCGGGCCTTCCTGGGCCAGTCCTGTCGATAACCCGTACCGGCGTCCCGCGGCTGCGCTCGCCGGACGACATCACGGCCACACCGCCGGCGATCGACCCGGATGTGGTCGCCGCGGACGCACGCCTGGCACACGAGATCCTCCTCGGCGTCTCTACGACGGTCGGTGTGCTGGTGGTCGTCATCGCGCCGTTCGCCGTGAGTCTCGGGCCGGCCGGGACGGCGCTCGCTGCTGTCGCTTCGCTGGTGATCATGTTGCGCACGAGGCGCTGGCGCACCGGCCCCCAGGTGCTCGTCGGCCTCGGCTCGGGTGTGCTCGGGTTGCTGCTCACGGGTCTCTCCGCGCTGTGGCAGCACCATGACTGGCGGTCGGTCGCGGGCGTCGTTCTCCCCGTGGCGGGCGGTCTGGTCCTGATGGTCACGATGGTCCCCGGCCTCGACCCGCTGCGCCGCGACCGTGCCGCCGAGATCGCCGAGAGCGCCTGCGTCGTGGCCCTTCCTCCCCTGTTCGCTCTTGCCGTCGGCGCGGTCTCCGCAGTCCTTTCCGGAGTGTCGATGTGACCACCAAGAGCGATCTCGTCGAGGCGAACGCCTTCATGCGACGCCGGCTCGTCGCCGCATTCGTCTCCGGTGCGCCGGGCGATCATGAGGCGCAGCCGCACCGACCATCGCGCTCGATCTTCGTGGGCCTTGCCCTCGCGGTCCTTCTCGTCGCCGGCGCAGCGATCACCTCGGTCATCCGGCCACCGACGGCCGAGAGCTGGGACGGTGCCGGCGTCGTCGTCTCGCGGGATACCGGGGAGCGATACCTGGTCGCATCCGACGGCGGCAAGCCGCGGCCGCTCCTCAACCTCACGTCCGCGCAACTCGTCCTCGGCATGCGCTACAAGCTGACCGTGGTCTCGCAGAGGGCGTTCGACGCGCACGCCCCCGGCGCCGAGATGGGCATCCTCGGCGCGCCACCTGAGCTACCGCCTCAATCCGCGTTCCTCGCCTCGGGGTGGACCGCCTGTACGGCCGCCGGCGCGGGGATCGCGCTCGACGTCTCTGCCGCTCCACCGGTCACGCCGCTGCGGGGACGCGGGTTGGTGGTGAGGGCCGGGCAACGCGACTATCTGGTCGCCGACGGGAGTGACGGCGTCGCACACGCCTTCCGGATCGCCAGTGCGCTCGACGCCCAGGCACTCTTCTCCAGCGCCAGCATCGTGCGCCCGGCCATCAGGGTCCCGCGCGCCTGGCTGGCGCTCCTGGGACGCGTGGTGAGCCTGCGATCCCCGGGCGGTCTCGGCGCGATCCGCACGAGTGCCGGCTACGCCGCCGTTCGGTCCTGGCGGGGCCGCTCGGAGGCCATGACGATCGGCCCGTTCGCCGCCCACCTCATCGCGCACGGCGAGCCGCAGAGGCGCCCGCTGCCTGCGCGGACACTCTCCAACGAGCACCTCCTCGACCCCTCGTCGTACGCCGCTTGGCCCGACCAGCTCGTCGAGGCGACCCGGACCGAGTCGGTGTGTGCCCAGCTGCGGCCCTCAACGGCCGGCCACCCCTCGGCCGCGGCGCTGGTGGCGCCGACCGGCGAAGCGGCTTGGCCCACGCGTCCGCCGGAGGTCCATGACCGGCCGGTGGTGCGGGTGGATCCGGGTCGTGGCGCATTCGTGCGCTCGGCGGCCGCTCCTGGGAGCACCTTCATGATCACCTCGACCGGCCGAAAGTACCGGTTGACCGACCCCGCGAGCCTCGACACCCTCGGCCTCACCACGTACGCCGCACCCTTGGTCGACCCGCACTGGCTGGCGCTGTTCCCCGAGGGACCCGAGCTGCTCCGGCGTACGGCGTTGGGGCGGCCCGGCATTCCCGCAGGCCCGGTTTTCAGAAGCGGAAAGCCCGGACCCCAACAGGGTCCGGGCCGTCCGGGATCTCCTGAGAGATCACATGGCGGAGCTGGGGGGATTCGAACCCCCGAGGGCTATTAACCCAACCCGCTTTCCAAGCGAGCGCCATAGGCCACTAGGCGACAGCTCCGCGGAGGAGCGTACTCGGGCGCGCGGTCGCTGCGAAATCGGCCGGGCCCGCTTTGGTGGACCGCCAGGGGCTCGCCTATGCTCGTCGCAACCCCCCATGTGGCGGCATCTTGTCGAACCTCCCCAGGGCCGGAAGGCAGCAAGGATAAGCGGGCTCTGTCGGGTACGTGGGGGGCCTTTTCATGCCCGGACACGGGTACAGCAGGGATCAGCGGGGCTGTGCCCGATGTACGTGGGGGCCTTCTCATGCCCGGACACCGCCGGATGGCCCCCACGTGCGCCCAGCGCACGGTGGAGAATGCCGACCATGACGTTCGCCCAGCTGGCCCTCGTCGGCCTCGTGGCGCTCCTGGGTCCGCTCCTGGCGTACCCGGCGCGCTGGCACCTGCCCGTCGTCCTCGGCGAGCTCGTCGCGGGAGTGGCGATCGGGCGCACGGGCTTCCGCTGGGTCGATGCGAGTGATCCCACCTTCTCGTTCATCGCGCAGGTCGGCTTCGCCCTGGTGATGTTCGTGGCCGGCACGCATGTCCCGGTGCGCGACCCCGCGTTACGCCCGGCCCTGAAGTCAGGGCTGGTGCGCGCACTGAGCATCGCCGTCGCGGCGGCCGTGCTGGGCATCGTGATCGCGCGAGTCTCCGGCGTACCGCACGCGGCTCTGTACGCCGTGCTGCTGGCGTCGTCCTCGGCGGCGCTGATCCTGCCGGTCGTCGACGGCCTGGGGCTGGGCGGTCCGCAGGTCATCGGGATGCTGCCCCAGGTCGCGCTCGCCGACTCGCTGTGCATCGTCGCGCTGCCCTTGGCGATCGATCCGCACCATGCGCTACGTGCAGGCGGCGGTGCCGCGGCCGTGATCGCGGCGGCGGTGGTCGCCTGGCTGGCGCTGCGCGAGCTGGAGCGACGTGGGATCAGGCGCAATGTCCACCGCATCTCCGAGCGACGGCTCTTCGCCGTCGAGCTGCGCGTCCAGCTCGTCATCCTCGCGGCGCTGGCCGCGCTGGCGGTGGCCACGCACGTGTCGATCATGCTCGCCGGGTTCGCGTTCGGCCTCGGCGTCACCGCGATCGGGGAGCCGCGCCGGCTGGCGAAGCAGCTCTTCGCGCTGACCGAAGGCTTCCTGTCGCCGGTCTTCTTCGTCTGGCTGGGTGCCGAGCTCGATCTGCGTACGTTCGGCAGCCACCCGGGCATGATCGCCCTCGGTCTGGTCCTCGGGCTCGGCGCCTGCCTGACCCACCTGGTCGGCCGGGCGTTCGGCCAGCCGGTGTCGCTGGGCCTGCTGGCCTCGGCCCAGCTCGGGGTGCCCGTCGCCGCCGCGACGGTCGGCAGCCAGCTCGGTGTGCTCCGACCGGGGGAGTCCGCGGCGCTGATCCTCGGTGCGTTGATCACCATCGCGGCGGCGGTCGTGGGTGGCGGGATGGCGGCCCGGGCGGGCATGTTCGCCGAGGCCGTACCCGCCCCGGGCACCGAGCACGTCGCGCCAGGCAATCCGAGCGCCCCGCCGACCGACCCGCAGGCGTCGACATGAGGTCCGCGTCCGCGATCACCCGGGACTACGAGCACTGGTTGGCCGAGCGCATCGTCGTCGTGCCCGCCGACGTCGCGCGCAAGCACGCGGAGATGCGGGTCGACCGGTTCCGGTTCCTGCGCGGCACCTACTACCTGTGGCTCGCACGCGTGGTCAGCGAGACGCCCGACGTACTCGACACCGCGCGGGTGCCGCTGGTGGGCGACCTGCACATCGAGAACTTCGGGACGTGGCGCGACCGCAAGGATGTCCGCCGCTGGGGTGTCAACGACCTCGATGAGCTGGCTCGCGGCCCGTGGCTGCTGGATCTGCTGCGCCTCGCCGTCTCGGCGACCCTGGCGCCCCACATCGCGCTCGACGACGAGGAGGTGTGTGAGCTGCTCCTGCGTGAGTACGCCGCCGCCCGCCCCGGCCGCGATGCCGCGCTCTCCTCGGGGAAGGCCGAGCACCTGCGTGCACTCGTCCCGGCGTTCGCCTCGCGGACGAAGTTCTATGCCGCTCTCGAGGGTGGCCACGCGGTCGACGACGTTCCCCCCGACGTGGTGGCCGGCGCGCTGTCCATGACGGGACCCGGCTGGCAGCCGACCTGGCATGTCCGCGAGGCCGGTACGGGGTCGCTGGGGCACCGCCGGCGCGTGGGCGTCGGCACGGCCGCCGACGGCCACTCCCACGCCCGCGAGGCGAAGGAGCTGGGCCCCGGCACCGCCGTATGGGCCGCGCCGCTCGACCCACGCCTGCCGCAGCGTGCGGACGACCTCTACGGGGCGGTCCTGCGTGCGGTGGAGGGCCCCGGCGCGGCCGCGCGCGTGGACGGCTGGCAGGTGCGCGACCTTGCGCCCGACGTCGTACGCATCGAGTTGGCGGGACTGCGCCGCAAGGGCGCCCGCCGGTTGCTGAAGTCGATGGCGCGCGCGACCGCCGACGTACATCACACGGAGCCGGACGCCTGGAGACTGGCCCGCCGGGAGGCGCGTTCGTGGCAACCTCGGGAGCTGCATGACCTCGTGCGGACGATGGTCGAGGTGGTCAAGGCTGACTTCAAGCAGTACGGCGGGCCCCGGCCGTAGGAGAGTGTCGGTAGGAGTAGCTAGGGTTCATGGGGTGGAAGCCGTTGGATCGCCGGGGCCGTTGGCCCTCTACCGCCGCTACCGGCCGGAGACGTTCGCCGAGGTCATCGGCCAGGAGCACGTCACCGAGCCGTTGCGCGCCGCGCTGGCCAACAACCGCGTCAACCACGCCTACCTCTTCTCCGGCCCCCGCGGCTGTGGCAAGACCACCAGTGCGCGGATCCTCGCGCGTGCGCTGAATTGCGAGCAGGCACCGATCGCCGATCCCTGCGGTGAGTGCGACTCGTGCCGCGATCTCGCGCGCGGTGGCCCGGGCTCGATCGACGTGATCGAGATCGACGCGGCCTCACACGGTGGCGTCGACGACGCCCGCGACCTGCGCGAGAAGGCGTTCTTCGCGCCCGTGAAGAGCCGCTACAAGGTCTACATCATCGACGAGGCGCACATGGTCTCCACGCAGGGTTTCAACGCCCTGCTCAAGCTGGTCGAGGAGCCTCCGGACCACCTGCGCCTCATCTTCGCCACCACGGCGCCCGAGAAGGTCATCCCGACCATCCGATCGCGTACCCACCACTACCCCTTCCGGCTCATCCCGCCGAAGATGCTCTCCGACTATCTTGCCCAGATCTGCGCGCAGGAGGGCGTGAGCGTCGAGCCCGCCGCGTTGCCGTTGGTCGTTCGCGCCGGCGGTGGCTCGGCCCGCGACACCCTCTCCGTGATGGACCAGCTCCTCGGCGGCGCGGGCCCGGAGGGGGTCACCTATGCGCTCGCCGCCGGCCTGCTCGGCTACACCCCTGACACACTGCTCGACGAGGCGGTCGACGCCTTCGCCGCAGCCGACGGAGCCGGTGTCTTCGGCATCGTCGATCGGGTCATCGAGACCGGTCAGGATCCGCGCCGCTTCACCGAGGATCTGCTCCGCCGCCTGCGCGATCTGGTGATCGTCAAGGCGGTCCCCGACGCCCTGGCCAAGGGCCTGCTCGACATCGATGAGGGTCTCGGCCGCCGGCTCGAGGCGCAGGCGGCGCGGTTCGGTGCGCACGACCTCTCCCGCGCGGCTGACCTGGTCGCGGCCGGGCTCACCGAGATGCGTGGGGCGACGGCGCCGAGACTGCTCCTGGAGCTGGTCTGTGCCCGAGTGTTGCTGCCGGGTGCCGACCACGGCGTCGACGGTCTCGCCGCCCGGCTGGACCGGGTGGAACGCCGGATGTCGCTCGGCACCCCGCCGAGCGGAAGCGAGCCAGAGGCCTCCCGCACCGCGCCCGCAGCCCCGCACCGCGCGCCCGAGGAGGGCCTGCCGCAGCCGAGCCAGCAGCCGACCCCATCCGTGCAGCCGACCCCATCCGTGCAGCCGACCTCGCCCGCGCCGGCCGCGCAGCCCGCGCCCCCGGCGGAGCCCCCGGCCTCGGTGCCGCTCTCCTCGGTGCCGCTCTCCTCCACGCCGCCGACGCCGGCACCGGCCGCCCCGGCTGGACCTACCGGGCCGACTGGGCCCACCGAGCCGAACGGACCCGCGGCGCCGGCCGCGCCCGCGCAGCAGCCGGGCGCCGCGACCCCGCCGGCCGCTTCGGGAGCGCTCTCGCTCTCCGACGTACGCCGGGTGTGGCCCGACGTGGTCGACCGGGCCGCGAGCACGAAGCGGATGACCTGGATCCATCTGACACAGAACTCCCAGGTCGTGGCTGTCAGCGGCAACGTGATCAGCCTGGGGTTCAACAACCCCGGCGCGCACCAGTCGTTCGTCAACGGCCGCCACGACGACACGGTCGCGAAGCTCGTGGCCGATGTCGTGGGTGGCCGCTGGAAGATCGAGGCGATCAACGACCCCGGGGCAGTGGCGCCGGGCGGCTCGGACGCTTCGGCCCCGCGCGCAGCCGACCATCGCAGCGCCCAGCCCGCCGAGTCCGGGCATGCCGAGTCCGGGCATGCTGAGTCCGGGCATGCGGGGTCCGAGCCCGAGGGGGCCGCCCCGCCACCGGTGGACGACCCGCCGCCGTGGGATCCGCCGTCCGACGCCGACCCAGGGAGCAACCCGGCCCGTGGGGTCGACGGCACCCCGGATGCAGCGCCCGCCGGCGGTTTCGACGACGGTCCGCCGCCCGAGTTCGTCGCGGCTCCGCAGCCAGGCGCTCAGCCGCCGACGAGCACATCGATCGCCGCGGCCCGCGGGGCGATCGCGCCGACCCGGCGCTCCGGCGAAGCCCGGCCGACGGCGCCGCAGCCCGGCCGCGACCTGGCCGAGGCCGACGCCGACGCGAGCCCCGACGACGAGTCCGTCGACCACGAGGCGCTCGGCGGGGCCGAGCTGCTCCAACGCGAGCTCGGCGCCCAGATCATCGAAGAGATCCGCCACCAGTAGGCACATCAAGGAGACGACACATGACCGACAACCCGCTCGAGTCCCTCGGCGGCGAAGGGCTCGACCTCAACGCGCTGCTCCAGCAGGCCCAGGAGATGCAGCAGCAGTTGGTCTCCGCCCAGCAGCAGCTGGCCGAGGCCACCGTCGAGGGCACCGTCGCCGGCGGATCGGTCACGGTGACCGTGAACGGCGTCGGGGAGCTCGTCGGCGTCCAGATCCGCCAGGGCGAGTTCGACGGCAACGACCCCGACGACCTCGAGGACCTGGCCGCCGTCATCGTGGCGGCCTACCGCGACGCGAAGTCGCAGGCCGACGAGCTGGCCTCCCGGACCATGGGTCCGCTGGCCGGTGGCCTCGGCGGCGCCGGCGGTGGCCCGGAGTCTCCCTTCAAGCTGGGGTTCTAGGAGCGCACGTGTACGAAGGTGTGGTCCAGGACCTCATCGACGAGCTCGGCCGGTTGCCGGGCGTGGGGCCGAAGAGCGCCCAGCGGATCGCCTTCCACCTCCTGCAGGCCGACCCGGCCGACGTACGACGACTCGCCGACGTGCTCGTCGAGGTCAAGGCGAAGGTCAAGTTCTGCCGCATCTGCTTCAACGTCTCCGAGGAGGAGACGTGTCGCATCTGCCGTGACCCGCGACGTGATCAGACCGTGCTGTGCGTCGTCGAGGAATACAAGGACGTCGTCGCGATCGAGCGCACCCGGGAGTTCCGCGGGCGCTACCACGTGCTCGGCGGGGCGATCAGCCCGATCGACGGTGTTGGTCCCGACCAGTTGCGCATCCGGGAGCTGTTGCAGCGGCTCAACGACCCAGGGGTCACCGAGGTGATCTTGGCGACCGACCCCAACCTCGAGGGCGAGGCGACCGCGACGTACCTGACCCGTCAGCTCAGCCCGCTCGGTCTGAAGGTGACCCGGCTGGCCAGCGGGCTGCCGGTTGGCGGAGACTTGGAGTACGCCGACGAGGTGACCCTCGGGCGTGCCTTCGCCGGACGGCGTGCCGCCCAGTGAGAGGCAGTAAGTGGACGCGATGATCGGGGCGCAAGGATCGGGCAACGTGCAGGAAGGCAGGGCGGAATGACGAACCAGACCAGCGGCGCTGCTTCGACCAGCGACGGTGAGGACTTCTCGGTCCAGATCGGCGACTCGGTCGAGAGCTTCCTGATCGCCGTGCGGGCGATCGCGGCGTCGGGGGATGGCGGCTCAGCCATCCCGCTGTTGCTGCTCGAGGTGAGCCAGGTGCTGCTCGCCGGTGCCCGGCTCGGTGCGCACCGCGACTTCGAGCCCCGCCAGGAGTACCAGCCCGACGTCGGGCCGGAGGCCGACGTCGACGAGCTGCGCCTCGGCCTGGCCACCATTCTCGGCGACGCCGACACCTACTGCTTCGTCTTCGACCCCTACGAGCCCGAGGTGGTCGACAGCCAGATCTCCGACGACGTGTGCAGCATCGTCGCCGACCTCGAGAACGGGCTGCGCCACCACAAGCGCGGTGACGTCGACGAGGCGCTGTGGTGGTGGCAGTTCAGCTACGTGAACAACTGGGGCAACCTGGCCGGCGCCGTCCTCAACGCACTCTTGAGCGTCGTCGCGCACGACCGCCTCGACGCGGAGCCCTTCACCGGCGAGGAGGAGGACGTCGCCGCCGCCAATGAGATGCTGGAGGGAGGCGCTGCGCTCGCCCCGTAGAATCTGGGGGTCACCCTTCCCCTGATCGACCCGAGGATGAGCCACGTGGGCATCGTCGTCCAGAAGTACGGCGGCAGCTCGGTCGCCGACGCCACCGGCATCAAGCGCGTCGCCCAGCGCATCGTCAACACCAAGAAGCAGGGCCACGAGGTCGTCGTGGTCGTCTCGGCGATGGGCGACACCACCGACGACCTGATCGACCTGGCCAACGAGGTCTCGCCGCTGCCCCCGGCCCGCGAGCTGGACATGCTGCTGACCGCGGGCGAGCGCATCTCCATGGCCGTGCTGGCGATGGCGATCCAGAGTCTCGGCCACGAGGCGCGGTCGTTCACCGGCTCGCAGGCCGGCGTCATCACCGATGCCGAGCACGGGCGGGCGAAGATCATCGACGTCACGCCCGGCCGCATCGAGGCGGCGATCGGTGATGGCGCGATCGCCATCGTGGCCGGCTTCCAGGGCGTGTCGCAGACCACCAAGGACATCACCACGCTGGGTCGCGGCGGCTCCGATACGACGGCGGTCGCCCTGGCCGTCGCCCTCGGCGCGGACGTGTGCGAGATCTACTCCGACGTCGACGGCATCTTCACCGCCGACCCGCGCATCGAGCCGCGCGCACGCAAGATCCCGCGCATCTCCTACGAGGAGACCCTCGAGATGGCCGCGCAGGGCGCCAAGATCCTGCACCTGCGCTGCGTCGAGTACGCGCGCCGCTACGACATGCCGATCCACGTCAGGTCCTCCTTCTCCGAGAAGGAGGGCACCTGGGTGGTCAAGGCCCCTCTCGTCATGGATGTCACGAAGGACGGAACCATGGAAGCTGCCATCATCACCGGCGTCGCGCACGACAGCAGCCAGGCGAAGATCACCGTCGTCGGAGTGCCCGACAAGCCGGGCGAGGCCGCAGCGATCTTCCGCGCGGTCGCCGATGCCCAGATCAACATCGACATGATCGTGCAGAACGTCTCGGCAGCCGCCACGGCGCTGACCGACATCTCCTTCACGCTGCCCCGGGGCGAGGGACAGACCGCGATGGAGGCGCTCGCCCGCCTGCAGAGCGCGGTCGGCTACGACCGGCTCCAGTACGACGACAGCGTCGGCAAGGTCTCGATCGTCGGCGCCGGGATGAGCAGCGCGCCCGGCATCTCGGCCCGCTTCTTCGAGGCGCTCTCGGACGCCGGGGTCAACATCGAGATGATCTCCACCTCGGAGATCCGCGTCTCGGTCATCGTCGCCGAGGCCCAGATCCAGGACGCGGTCAACGCCGCCCACGCGGCCTTCGACCTCGGCTCCGACGAGATCGAGGCCGTCGTGTACGGCGGGACGGGTCGGTGACCACGGTGAGCAAGCAGATCAACATCGGCATTGTCGGCGCCACCGGCCAGGTCGGGGTCGCCGTACGGCAGATCCTGCTCGAGCGCGACTTCGGCATCGGTCAGATCCGGTTCTTCGCCAGCGCTCGGAGCGCGGGCAGGTCTCTCCCGTTCGGTGATCGCGAGATCGTGGTCGAGGACGCCGAGACGGCCGATCCGACCGGCCTCGACATCGCGATCTTCTCCGCCGGCGCGACCACCTCGCGCGCGCTCGCGCCGAAGTTCGCTGACGCGGGCGTCATCGTGATCGACAACTCCAGCGCCTGGCGCAAGGATCCGGCCATCCCGCTGGTCGTCTCCGAGGTCAACCCGGACGCGATGCAGGGCGTGATCGATGCCCGCCGCGGGATCATCGCCAACCCGAACTGCACCACCATGGCCGCCATGCCGGTCCTCAAGCCGCTGCACGACGCGGCCAGCCTCGAGCGGCTGGTCATCTCGACGTACCAGGCGGTCTCCGGCTCGGGCGCCGCCGGCGTCGAGGAGCTCGTGACCCAGGTCGGCGCGGCCGGCGACAAGGCCCGGGAGCTGGCCTACGACGGTGCCGCGGTGACGTTCCCGGAGCCGCAGAAGTACGTCGAGACCATCGCCTTCAACGTCGTCCCCTACGCCGGCGGTCTGGTCGACGACGGACTCAACGAGACCGACGAGGAGCAGAAGCTCCGCAACGAGTCGCGCAAGATCCTCTCGATCCCGGAGCTTCGGGTCAGCGGGATCTGCGTGCGCGTGCCCGTCGTGACCGGCCACTCCCTCGCGGTGAACGCGGAGTTCGCGGACGAGATGACGCCCGAGAAGGCTCGCCAGCTGCTCGCCGACGCCCCGGGCGTCGAGCTGGCCGACGTGCCCAACCCGCTGCACGCGGCGGGCCGCGATCCGTCGTACGTCGGTCGGCTGCGCCAGGACGAGGGCGTGCCCGGAAACCGCGGTCTCGCGATGTTCATCTCCAACGACAATCTGCGCAAGGGCGCCGCGCTCAACACCGTGCAGCTCGCCGAGCTGGTCGCAGCCCAGCTCTGAGCGCCCGCGCTCAGGCGGCGTCGATGTAGCGCACCGTCACCCACCGCGCCAGCGGATAGGCGAGCGCGCTGAGCGCGATCCCGGCGACGAAGCCGATCGCGTCGTTCAGGTGGTTGTTGAGGGCGACCACGGCCACGACCGCGACCAGTGCCGTGCCCAGGAAGGCGATCGTGCCCGGGCTGGCGACCTTGAGCACGCGCAGGGTGAACGCGCCCGCCACCACGCTGAGCACGAAGATCGCCGCCAGCATCACCGCCTGGATGCGGCCGCTGTCGGCGGGATCGGTCGCCGCATGCGCTGCCCAGGTCAGGCCGGAGAGCACGACGCCGGCCAGCACGCCGGCGATCAGCGCGGCCACCGCCGCCGGGACGGTCAGAGTCAGGCTCCGGGTACGGCGTACGGCGGGCGTCGCGGGTTCGGGAGCCGCCGGCTCGGCCTCGGGCTCCTCGACGACGAGCAGCGCGATCGGCGTCGCCCGCGTGGGCGCCTCATCGACCCGGGTCTCCTCGACTGCCGTCTCGTCGATCGGGGCGTGGTCGATCGGGCCCTGGTCGATCGGGGCGTCGTCGGCGGGGGCTTCCGCGACCGGACCTTCGTCGACCGGACCTTCGTCGACCGGGGCCTCCTCGACCGGGGCCTCCGCGATCGGGGTCTCCTCGGCCGGCGCCTCGGTGTCAGCCACCTCCGGTTCGGCCGGCTCCTCGGCGGCTGGCGCCGGCTTCGCGGCCTTCTTGCGCCCGAAGAGTCTCGGCGGCTCCAGCTTCCCGACGTCGTTCCCCATGTGGTCAGTCTCTCACCGCCCTGGCGCGGCGTGCAGGTGCCTGGCCGCGCCCGGCGCGACACCGTGACGCTCACCCGGACGACCCGAGCCGGCCGCCCGGCCGACACCCGGCGTTCCCGTGCCCGGTTCTAGAGTGCGCGCCGTGCCTGCTGATCGAAGGACCCGCCTTCGGGTCGACGGACGTGACGTGGCCGCGCTCGAGATCGCCGGCTCGATGCGCGCGCGCAGCCGCGGGCTGTTGGGCCGCGACGGGCTCGACGGGGGCCTCTGGCTCGCGCCCGCCCGCCAGGTCCACACCTTCCGGATGCGGTTCGCGATCGACGTCGCGCACGTCGGTGCAGACGGCCGCGTGCTGGCCACGACGACGATGCCGCCTGGGCGCCTCGGGGCGGTCCGCTGGTGCAGCAAGGGTGTGCTCGAGGCGTCCGCGGGCATGTTCTCGGCGTGGGGTCTCGTCCCGGGCGCTCGGCTGGACTGGGACTGAGCCACTCCCAGGCCCGACGTCTATGGCTGGCGGCCCAAAGACGCCCTCCAATGTGGGGCTGACGGCCACAGCGCCGACCCGGCGCGCGCTACTAGGTTCGATGCCATCCTCGTCCTGGCCGAGCGGAGACGACCGGCCCACCTCTCGGGAGTGCGCATGTCGTCGGTTCGTTCCACATCGTCGCTGGCGCCGTCCTCGTCGCCAGCGCGCCTGGCTCGAGCGATGCGGGTTTTCGTGGCGGCCGCGGTCGTCCTGGCCGGCAGTGTCGGAGCGGTTCTCGGCGCCGCTCCGACCGTCGCGCCGGCGGCCGCGGGCGGCGCGCCGGGCCGGTTGATGCTAGTGCTCGACTCCTCAGGTTCGATGGCGCAGCCGGCTGCGGGTGGTGGCACGAAGATCGCCGCGGCGAAGGCGGCCTTGCGGACGGTGATCGACGATCTGCCCGCCGATGCCGCGGTGGGTCTGCGCGTGTACGGGTCACGGGTCTTCTCGCGATCGATGCCGGGCGCCTGCACCGACTCCCGCCGGGTTGTCGATGTGGGCACCGGCAACCGCGACGCGCTTCATGCGGCATTGGGCCCCTACCGCCCGTTCGGCGAGACGCCGATCGGCTATGCCCTGCAGCAGGCCGGTAAGGATCTCGGCGGCGAGGGCCGTCGTTCGATCGTGTTGGTCTCCGACGGCGAGCCGACGTGTGCGCCCGACCCATGCCAGGTCGCCAAACAGTTGGCTGCCGGCGGGGTCGACCTGCGTATCGACGTGGTCGGGCTGGACGTCTCCCACAAGGCCGCCGGGGCGCTGCGGTGCATCGCGCAGAACGGCCATGGCCGGTACGTCGACGCGGGGTCTGCGGATGAGCTGCGCGACGCGCTGGCCACGCTGGCCACCCGGGCGGTGCGGCCCTACGAGACGACCGGGAAACCGGTGACCGGTGGTGCCGACGCGGCGACGGCGCCGACGATCGGGGCGGGCAGCTACACGGATGCCCTCGGCGCGTCCGGCACCAAGGCCGGTGCTCGGACCTATCTGGTGCAGCCGGCGATGGTCGGCTCGTCGATCACGGTGAGCGCCGACATCATGACGCCACGCTTCGCGGACAAGACGAGCGCTCAGGACCGTGCCGACGGGTTGTCGATCGAGCTGGCCGGGCCGGACGGGACCTCATGTGACACGGACGCCCCGGACACTGAGCCGAGCCTGCAGCTGCCGCTGGTCGTCGCCACGGTGAGCAATAAGGAGTGTCGCGGGGATGGTCCGTTGCGGGTGACGGTGACGCGCGGCCGCCTGGAGGACGCCTCCGAGCGCGGACAGCGATTCACCACGCCTCTGGAGCTGCAGGTCACCGAGGAGCCGCCTGTGAAGGCCACGCGAGCCCTCCCGCCGGCAGCCGCCGATCCGGTGCATTGGCACGCACCCACCGACGGTGCGCCGCGGCCGATCAGTGGCGGTAGCTCGTTCGCCGGCGCGATGCCGCTGACGGCGGGCACGTACACCGGCTCGATCGTCCCCGACGAGATCCAAGTCTTCCGCGTCAGCGTCGACTGGGGTCAGCAGTTGGCCGCAACGATGGCCATCCCCACCCCGACCGGACGACTGGTCGGCGCGATAGCCCCCTCCGGAGTGCCCTTCACGATGCGGCTCTACGGGCCGTCCCGACGCGATGCCATGGCCGACTCCGACAATGGTTCGGGATCCGACCAGACCTATCTGTTCCCGTCCAACGGCGGTCAGGTCAGCGGAACGACCGCGCCGGTGCGCTACCGCAATTCCGACGACCTGCACGCGGCGGTCAAGGCGG
>Ga0131853_10013528_pt1 | contig 14965 bp, 8 predicted proteins | sample TergutLab28metaG_FD_92764 | JGI IMG/M metagenome (GOLD analysis project Ga0131853, IMG submission 92764) | Labiotermes labralis P1 segment gut microbial communities from Petit-Saut dam, French Guiana - Lab288 P1 (version 2) (version 2) | ecosystem: Host-associated > Arthropoda: Insects >... | reverse complement strand
CTCACGAGGCTGAGTGAACCCCGTTCCAGACCCACTACTACTCAGAAAATCTGGTAGCGCCGGGGATCGAACCCGGGACCTCTGTATCTGTAGCCAGAAACTCTGACCACTAGACCACAGAGAATACAAAATGTACGGTACGTTTTCACATTGTGTGCAGCCGGTCGCCGTACAATTTACGATATCCATTCCTACAAAAACAGTTATCAGAAGGAATAATAGATATCATCCTGATTTTCATCCGAGGATGGCAGTCCTTGGACTCGAACTCAGGCTACCCTGCTACACTGGCATGTACCTCCATACAAACATGCCCTATGGCATCATACGTTTTCCGTACATACAGGGTGAGTCTCCCGCTAGAGACCCCAAACTATTTTCTGTGTATACAGTCGAACAGCGCGGGTTTCTCGTTCGTAAATACTGGCAAACAGGTTCATTTAAAGCATGCCAGACGGTATTTTGAATGGAATTTGGTGAAAGACGTGCACCATCGAAGTGCTGCATCCAAAAGTTGGTAAAAAAAGTTAGAGACAAGGGGAAGCCGATCTAACGCCTGCCGACATCTTTCTTTGGGGCCTATTGAAGGGCAAATTGTACAAAAATACACCCCGCACAATCGAACAACTCAAAGACGCTATACGCCAAGAGACTCAAGCCGTCAACGTCGACACTTTGAGAAAAGTATTCCAGAATTTGGAGAAACGCATCCAAGTGTGCTTGGCTGTCAAATGAGACCAGTTTCAGCAACGATTATGAGCAGGTCCTGTTCTGCATCGTTCCCGGTATGTGTATATAAATTTTCAAGTCATTATCTCAATAACACAATTTTTTATAGGTAATAGTTTGGGGCCTCTAGCGACAGACTCACCCTGTATTATGGTACCTGTTACCTGAAACAATGCAAATACGATTACAGGGCGAGATCGTTTCAGATCACACGAACCGTAGACGATGTCTGTACACTCCACCCACACACACAGACGCAACTAAGAACTGACACCTGTAGCGCCTTACGATTAGTGTAGTAATATATACACAACAGAGACGGCTAGTGATTAATATACTGTAACAAAATCATAATACTGTACATCATCATTACTATCAATTTAATATATTTGAACAAACTTATGTATTTTAACAATTACGTATTTAACAATTTCATGTACTGTAACAATTTCATGTATATTAGCAAATTTATGTATATTAGCAATTTCATGTATTGTAACAATTTTATTTATTTTAACTATTTTATGTATTTTAAAAATTTCATGTATTGTAGCAATTTCATGTGCTATTAACAATTTTATGTATTTTAACTAATTTATTTACTTTAACTATATTATGTATTTCAATTTTGTAAGTATTTTAACAATTTTATGTATTTTAAATATCAAGCGTTTTAATTATATTTATCAGAACGAACAAAACGTATATTGGCAGGCTGGCTTGCACACCTTTTATGTAATTAACTCCCCGAAGACGGCATCTCGGCGTCCAAACATGTGGGAGTTTATGTATGTCATGTGTGTTGTATTAGGAGGCGCATTTGTTGAATAGTACACTGACTATGCTGTATTCGCGTTCTGAAACGTTTTATTCTCACTTTTAGGGGAAACTACACAAGTGTGTTCGTTACTGCGCTCAATGAATCGGAACTGCGCAGAACCCTCGACAGGTGTAGAGGACTGACGCTGAATATAAGATACATTTGATATCTGGGCACTACCCTTTGTTTGGTATGCCAGTATTCTGAACACAACTTCTGTGGCAGATATTACTGTGAGTACGAATAGAAATTAATTCTACTGCCAACCGTCCTTAGCCTCTTGAATAACTGAACACTGTTACTGAGTGGTTTGTATTGCTTCTCCGTACGCACACAGTTCTGGGTTTGAAACTTGGTCCATCTTGGTCCACAGGCTCATTTTTCGTGATTCTTCTAAGGTTCACTCACGACAAATTCTACGATATTACCTACCCCCACCCCCCAATAAAGACTTCCAAATTTCTTACTCGTTCTTTGTTCACAGTATGAACCCATGCATGTGAGCCTGTGTCGTTAAAGGAATAAAGAAATACGAGTTAGATGACGTATGTGATCAGAAATACATACAGACTTAGTCGGTAAACTTGACGACGCAACTTGATAGACCAAGGCATACTTGAAAAACAAAGTTAGAAAAGGGTCCCTGTCGCCTTCCGCACCATGGAGGCATAAAGGGGAAGCAGAAGTATAGCTCCGTTCATTTTTAACCTCGGCACTGAAGGTTATAGGTCAACTTGACGCCCCTGCCACTTGACCCCCGGAAAAGAAATCCCGGTACCCACTGAATAGGAGGCTGAGTGGGCCCAAGAGCCGGTCTGAATGTTTTGCAGGTGACAAAAAACTTTTGTCCCTGCGTGGATTCAAACCCCAGACAGTTCAGCCCGCAGCACAGTTAAGTAACCGACTGCTCACTGACAGGCAAATATACAAATAATACCAAAAAAATGCACAAATATATAGAGATACAGTTTCATTTTTAAAACTTTTGCCTTCAGCGTGTTTCGATCCCTGATGAGTCATCTTCAGGAAGAAACCACATCAATCAATTACGTATAAAACATGAATTAAGATAAAATTATGTTAAACATAAAGGGCGTATCTTGATATCTTGAAATCCATATCAGAAAACGGAAATGTGAAGTGTATTCCATATGAAGTAGATTTGGCACTCTAAGTTCTCAGTATCTTAGGATCTTGTGCAAAGGACGAAGAAGAGCATGGCACTGAAGGGAGTGAAGGCCTAAAGAGGGGCGATGCATCATGTTGTGCGTCAGATGCCAGCAAACCTACTTCATATGGAATACTCTTCACATTTCCGTTTCTACTACAAATTTCAAGATATCAAGATACTCCCTGTAATTTTAGCATAATTTTATCTTAATTCAGGTATTATGTGTAAGTGACTAATGTGGTTGCTCCCTGACGATAACCCACAAAGGATCCACCAAATATTGGAGGCATAATGTCTTAATTATAACAATGTATATTTAAATATCTGTGCATTTTGTAGGATATTATTTGCAGAATTGTCGAGTAATGCGTCGTAAAAAGCAATCCCACTACAGGCCTGGACAGGCCCTGATGGTTCCAGGAGGCTGAGGCTCCCAGATTTCAAGACAATCGGCACATTAAGGTGGTAAGGTTGTCAGCCCTACGCACCGGCCGCCTTTACCCCCCGCCCCCAGGAAATATTCCTGGTACTTATTTCTGTTAGAGGCTGAGTCAACCCCAGGGCCATAGTGCGGCCGGAAAGGTTAGGTGAATGAAAAATTCCAATGACACCATCGGGAATCGAACCTGCGACCTTCCGGCTTGTAGTGCGGTGCCTCAACCAACTGCGCCACCGCGTGCCCCAATGCATGGAAAAGACTGACATAAAAAATTTAAAATACAAAACAGATTGTGTTGTCAATAAATATCGTTCGTGGATGTGGGGCGGATTCATACGGTAGGCAGGGATGTGAACAAAACAGCGAACTTGCAAATTCCATACAGGGCAAGAGATTTCTTGACTGACTAAGCATCTATTGGATTCTCGAGTACTCTGCTGCAAAGACTGAGTCTGGTGCTTAACTACACGAAGATAACAGACGAGCCGAACTGCTTAGCCACGCTGCAAGTGTTTAAGAAAGATACTGACCCGTTTGCCACGGTATCAATTGGCAGAGAACTGCCAAGCACCTCTTCTGTTACTACGCGTGGAAGACATATATGTTGACACATCACCGTCACAATCTTCTCCTACAGATTCCTTTACGTCCGACCCAAAACGGACACTCCTGTCTGGACGTTCCATCGACCTTGCATGAACTTACCACAGACAGACTTCAAAATAATGTTGATGGTTGCCAACCCGTTACGTTTTACGCCACCATTCAATAAAACTCACAGATCAGTCTAACCACAACTCTTGTATTATACAGCTACACGTTTCGATCCCAATAAGGATCATCGACAGACTTTTGAACTAAAACTGTGCACTAAAGGTAAAAGTGTATATTATAACTATAGTTGACGAGCTCTCATAATTTATAATATTTTTGTTTCGGAGTTATTCTTATTTTAAACTATTATAACAGAAGATCGGAGGGACCGATTATGTAAAAAAAAAAAGAAGTATCACATAAAATCAAATGACAATAAAAGGAAGGTAGGTTAGCTGGGCTGCCGTATCTTGCGTAGGAACTGCCCTATAAAACATCTTACTGAAGGAAAGTTAAACATAACCGTGATGGGAAGGCGAAGAAGACGTAGGCAGCTACTGGGATGACCTTAAATAAACTAGAGGATACTAGAAACTGAAACAGGAAGCACTAGTCACACTCCGTAGAGAACTCGATTTGCATGCAAGAGGCTCTGAACCTGTCGTAAGACAGACTACTATACTACTGTATATTGTTTCTTTCTGTAGTCTAATGAAGGTTTTAAAATTCAATCCTAGTAATAGTACAGTCCCAATTATGTGGCGATCGTCAGCTCGGCAATTTACGCGTGCTATGTAGCAGTTAATTGCCGGTCCCAGTGGTCGCGCGGTCTAAGGCGTAGGTCTGCGGTCGCTCGCCTGCTGATATTGTTCGTTCGAATCCCGCCGGGGCATAGATGTTTGTTGTGAGTGTTGTGTTGCCAGGTAGAGGTCTCTGCGACGAGCTGATCACTCGTCCAGAGGAGTCCTACCGACTATGGTGCGTCGTTGTGTGTGATCTAGAAACCTCGTGAATGAGGAGGCCATGGACCGCGTGGGGCCGCAGCACTACAAGAAAAAAAAATGTAGTAGTTAATTATATCCCATGTTTGGGTTCCGATTCTTGTTTCAAGGAACCTTTCAGATGTCTTCCTTAGCGTGCTGTTCCAGATATTTTAATGAACGACGAAATATTCTTCCGCTTTTACGCACCTCGTGTATTCGCAACATACGCTGCCTCAAATAATCAAGAAAGTAAGTTAAAAAAAAGACAGAAAAAAGATGACCCGGGATGGATTTGAACAGAATGTCCCCAAAAGTCACACACTCACACTTCAGTACCTTCCTGCCAACACAACGTACCTTTACTTTGTCCATTGGTGTCCCTCAGCACGGTGCATTCTTCTATCGTGCCGTAAGGACCAAACATCACCCGGACGTCATTCTCCGTGCACTTCTTCGACAGCATCCCCACGAACAATTTACGTTCTGAAAAAAAGAAAGCACATGAAAAATCAAAATACAGATACACTTGATGCACAGACATCACTCTTCAAACATGACGGTCATTTCTGGTACCATCAAAGTTGAACATTCAAAAATTCTACGTTCTGCCCTAAGTGTTACGTATATGAATTTGGGCTTATATAATATTAACGGACTGGTTTTTATAACCGACACAGACAGTGCTTACAGCGCGACACGAATTTGGTCTTTACATAAAATATTACGTTTCGTCCTCAGATGTTTGACACAATTAGAGGGTTCCTCATAGAGTGAAGGGAGACCAGCAATATTCCACTGTTATTGCGCAAAGAATATGTTACGTGTCTCGCTTACGAAATCAGAAAATAAAAAGATCCCCACATGAACAGTGTAAGTATCTTTTCACTAATGACATGAAGGACTAGGTGACATCCAAAATAGCATATCTAAGGACTTAAACGAAGATACAAAGCAGTTAACTTTAACCATGAATTTAAATAGAGTTTTTCTTATAATAAAACCAACTAGATGCACTAACTTCTCACATTTATTTTGAAATGAAACTCTACATGTTTCTGACAATTCCTCTGTCCATTACCAGTTTTTCACTGTACACACAGCTTGCGAGCAGGATACGGAAGGAACTGGTTCCGTCCTGATCCTGCTCGCAAGTTGCCAGCAAACCTGTATGACACATACCATTGCTGTGTGTACAGTGAAGAATTCCTGATGACGGACAGAGGTATTGTCCGAAACATGTAGAGTTTCATTCCAAAATAAATTTGAGAAATGAATGCATCTAGTTGGTTTTATTGTAAGAAAATTTAACACGATACACAGTCACATGTACGTCAAATTTATATACAAAGTTTGACAATTTACAAAAAAGGAGTTGCTGTTGTTGTTGATGATGATGATGATGCTGTTGCTTTTAGTTGGATAATCACATTCAGGTCGCGCTTCGTATAGTGCAATGCCTCACTGGACGGAGGACACAGTACAGGCTGGACGCTTTCCAACTTCAGGCACTTCAGACATTGGGTATGTGTGTCTTGTGGCCTTATGCGACTTATGTTGGACAATGATAACTCAGCCCCTCATCTACGTACGCGTATTGTACAGATCGAGATTGGGATCATTATCAGCTTAGGACACACGTGAAAAGCAGATCGCTACTGCATGTCGACATTACTGCTCTGCCATCGCGGAAGCGACGTTACTTAGAAGCTAACAGTTCCTCAGCCAGAAAGGAAATTCCTCACAAACTACGGAACCCGAAATATCCATTACAGTTTAAAAAAAAAACACGCCCTGTCTTTATTCTGAGACAGATAAATAGGCTCCACGTTCTCCTATCCAGTTTCTTTAACGTTACATTTCAATATTACCCTCCTATCTGCGTCTAGGTCTTCCACGAGGTCTCTTTCCTTCAGATCTCCCCATCAAAATATTGCACGACACATTCTCCGCCAATCTCATCATCGCATCACCCTAAACAGTCTGGTGACTACCACAAATCATGAAGATATTCATGACACTTCCTCTGTCTTAGGAACAAATACCTACCTTCATCAGCCCCCTGTTCTCGAATACCCTGAGCCAATGTTCTGTGCGAGACACTTCTTGCTTGGGCAGAACTACAGCCATTTTAAGAAATAAGGTCGCCCTACGTACGGGTAGTCCTGAACTGAACAATGCTGATTGAATAATGTAAGAATTTAAAAAAAAAAAAACGAGAACTGAGCTCTACTGGGGGTCAAGAACTTGACTCCTGAGGATGGGATCGGTAAGTTGAACCGAAACTTCGATAAGATATAACCACTATTCGCTGCTTAGAAACCCGGAAGAGCGCGGCGCTCATTATTTCGCGGCGGAAGCCTGAAATCACGCATATTACACAAAATAGTTTTTTTTTCGAATGAAGCCAACTAGGTGCACGCTTCTTCTTGGTATGTTTGTTTCAATTTCTCTACATGTTTCGGGCAACTATGTGCCCATCATCAGAACTTACTGTATCTATGCGACACTGGTATTTTTCACTCTGTATGGGTGGCTGTCTGGTCTGCCCAGACCAGACAGCCACCCATACAGAGTGAAAAATACCAGTGTCGCATAGATACAGTAAGTTCTCCTGATGATGGGCACATAGTTGCCCGAAACATGTAGAGAAATTGAAACAAACATACCAAGAAGAAGTGTGCACCTGGTTGGCTTCTTTTGAAAAAGATTATACAGAAATGCACGGTCAACAAAACATAAAATACACAAAATATATTTGACACAAGTTTTTCCAGTACCAGCAGCACGGTACGCAATAGCCTTAAAGCGGTCCTTGGTAGAACTTTCACTGAAATATTTTTGGAGATTAATGGAAGATAAAACCCAGGATGCCAGCTTACATCCGGATTCGTCACTGTTAAGGACCTCTTCTGGTGACGTCGCGGTAGTTAAGTTAAAAATGTGAAGACGGCACAGGCCATCCGGTTTTATACGAGCGACGAATTTACTGACCAGCCAGACGACTGTCAGCTTCGCAGACACAACTACTAAAATGAAATACGTGAACGGCGAGAATTAGGTTGACAGTAAATTTTTCGGCTAACGAAGATTTTTTCGCTGTTTTTCGGACTCGGCTAACGAATATGGATTCGGCCAACGAATGTTTTAGTGGATGCGCGCGCTAGCATAAAGCAGCAAACATGAACGGTCGGGCCATTCCAGGAGCTTATCTTTTCCGTCTGTATGTGTGTTTCGGCTAACGAATGTAATTCCGGAACGAATTATCTTCGTTAGTCGAGGTATAAGGTGACGTACACAGCACGTGACATACCAGACTGTAATCCAGTGGAGGACTCTTCTGTCTATTGACGTGTTCCAAGATAGGGCGTACACAAAGCGACAAGTGCCTCACGAAGCCTCATGCTGAATGACGTCATATCGCGCCAGGTAGAACACGGGCTGTCTGCTCGTCGTATCACACAGACCCACCCTTAGCTGCCGACATCTGTTCGTAGCAGCCCTCCAGGATGCATGATAAGTCACTCTACGAAACACAACGCTGTGACGCCCCGTGACGTCCACATTACACTGAATACCAAATAGGAACAGTGGGCGAAGGTGTACTGTCAATGGTACGGGGATCGAGTGACACCTGTCTATGCAAAGTTGTAACGGTATTACAATAACTGACTGGTTACGGGGCCCCAACAATCTACTTGAGGGGTATAGCGGCCGTGGTGTGCCGATGACCATACATTTCGATCTAGTGTCCAGTTTAAGAATGACTGGAGTTACATCTACGTTCACCCATACGCCTTTATGACGTGCAAAGAGACGACATTTCACAAAAATGGAATGCGTACTCCAGCGGAATACACATATCTTGCAAATACGCCCTTTGCGATTTTGCATAATTTTCTCTGGCGCTGATATTAATACACTGCAGATACAAAACTATGCAGGACGGTTGCGAAGGGCCTTCAGTACTGTTGGACGAATTAAGTTCGATTCACGAGTGTGCAAACACAATTCATTCCTATGCACTACAGAAAGTAGCTGAAGTCTCGGTTCTTTTGGGATGTGACACTGTTTCACTGGGTAATTTGTTTCCGACGTGGTCTCTTCAAAGATCGAAATTTGTCATTTCGACCGTTGAAGAAAAGACAAATACGTCGTCTAGAAAGGACAGGAACCAATTACCCAGTGACGCACAGTCTCATTCCAGACACACGGAGATTTCAGCAACACCGACACTAAAGCCTAACACGACAGGCAATGTCAAGGTACAAGATAACATTCAGGCGCGTTCGTGTAAACACTGTTGCAGAGACAAACAATAAGTATCACATAATGTGTGCGTGCGTGTGTGTGTGTGTTTGTAGAACAGGTAAACAGCATACACTGCACATGTGCCAAATTGTGGCCTGCCTCGCTCTACTATATTACTCCACGTAATCTAATACGCGGCACGATTTTCGGGGGGGGGGGGGATATTGACCATAAAGTGTGTGTTTTGATTTCCTCTACAACTTCTGCCTGAAACTTTTTTTTTCAGAGAGGGCATCACGAAGTGCTCTGACGAAGTATACAATAAAGTCACAGGTATATGTCAGCACAACGAACATTTATTGGAGTAATTAGACTACATGTTTCGGCCTGTTAACAGGTCATCATCAGGCCACCAGTCAAATAAGTTCAAGGTGCTGTTTAGATAGTGGGATCCCAATAATTACAATTATATACAGTATAAAATCTGGTACTGAATAAAATGGACTTATTTGAATATTTGACTTATTTCATGAAAAGCGCCCGTTATACTTGTCCGAGTTTAATGAAACCTGCATTTTCTCGAAAGTTTTTCGGAAAAAAACACACACACAAATATCAAATTTCATGAAAATCCGTCCAGTGGAAACCGAGTTGCTCCACGCGGACAGACGAGTGGACGGATGGACAGACATAACGAAGCTGATTGTCGCTTTTCGCAATTTTGCGAACGGGACTACCAAGACAGGCGATGTATACGTAAAACGTAACAGTGAAGCGCGTTCGTGTAACCAGTGCTGCAGTGAAAAGAAGTATTACGTATTATGAGTGTGTGTTTGTGGCCTTAGGTACCAAGCACGAAAGGTACATGCGCCGTATTTTACTGTCAGGTCAACTGGCCACAGCTGCACATTTAGAGCTATGCTTTACGTACAAGTCAAACCCTCCTATGTTGGCCGACGTAAAGAGTTATGTACTTTTTGTGTCATTCTGTACACAGGCCGAAATCTCATTCCATTAACAGGACTACCTGTTTCACACTCAATCTCCATCCTTTCTTCACAAGTATGGACGATACATTGAAATTTTCCAATGACACCTCATTACCGGGGTGCTGATAATTCCTTAGACCGACCAGGAATGAAAGAAGTTAGGAAGCATGTCAGGGACGCGCGCGATTGCAACAACATCGAGACGCGAGCTATCATCAAGTGCCCCCCCCCTCCACCCTGCAAGGCAAGGCGCCGAAGGATATTCACGCCATTCTGACAGAAACATTGGCTAGTTTCCTTCTTGGTCGGGCTAAGGACTTATCAGTACTCCTGTACTATACTTACAAGTCCCTATCCATTTACACGACAGTGCGGCAGCTTTGCAATTGGACCACCTGTATGCGCACTCTAGCCTGTTCATGTACACACGTGATGGCGCACAATTCAATTTTCACAGTGTCAAGTGGTTTCAACAAGTTTGCCACCTGCGCACGTGCGGTGGCTTTGAATGGAAGGAAAGGTGGCCTACATACGTTTCATTGTGCACACGACTCAAGAAAATCCCGAAATTAAAGTCAGAAGCGAGGAACATGATCAGCTTAATGCAGTGTTTCTCAACCGCCGGGCCGCGGCCCGGTACCGGGCCCTGGCATCAATTATACCAGGCCGCCAGAGGTTTTCCTAGAATTTGTCATTTTAGTTTTCTAAGCAATTTTCATTAATAAATGTTTTACAGTGGAAATATTCTGAAGAGAAAAATATTCGTGAATGTGTCGAAAAACTCAGACCCAGATGTTGGCCTGAGGAAACTACAATATGCTACAAGATTTCATAAGTCCAGTGATTGATAACTAATTTAAATGTAATTTTATATTTGTCAACATGCCACGCCGTATATATAAGTGTACTAATACTCTTTACGATTATGCCATAATAAATTATTAATACTTATGTTAGTTTAATGTATGAATTTAAAAAAATGAAAAGGTATTTACGAGTAAATTTGTTGGGACCGGGCCCTCTTATGAAAAAAGAATTTACCGGCCTGCGGTCTCACAAAGGTTGAGAAACACTGTTTTAGAGGGAGATATTTGACAAAAAAAATACACACAACAATGATTTCAACATAGAAGAGGTGTTTCACAGAAAATTCCGGTACCTCTACTTCGTATGCCGCCGCCACATCGATTTACACATGCCGATAGTTATCGTATTAACCACTGGAACAAGGTAAAGGTAAAGGTCACCCTATAACCTGCCATGTACGCACAGACGGGGAGTAGAGTTATGGCTCTACACTTTTTTAACCCTTATCCTGCTAACGTGGAGAATATGGTGAGCGTCTAATAATGCCAGCAGATGGCAGATTGGATTTAACTCGGCGTTTAAAGGGTTAAACTCGGCGCTAGATAAGAGTGTGTAGTTCACGCTATGCTCCGGCCGCTTTTCACCCGGCAATGACCCGATAGCGACTGTACAGGAGGCTGGGTAGGACGCAGGGCTGGTGAGCACGATTGCGGAAAATCTCGTCCCCACCGGGATTCGATCCCCGGACCGTCCAGTCCAGAGCAATTCGCTATACCGACTGAGCTATTCCGGCCCTCACAGGAATAATGACAGGTATGCGCCGCATAACGTCGTTTCGGTCAACGACGGACCGCATATACGACGGTGGTCCCATTATATTATAATAATATAATACAATATAATATAATATATCACATCATATATTACATCACATATCATTTATCATATTATATTATATTATATTATGTTATATTATATCACATCACTATATTATATTACAATATTATTATACCATTGTGTTACAAGTGTATACAGAATTCAATACAGTAACATGCTGTACAGGATTGTAGCCCAGCAGCAATAGGCTACTCCATATAGCCTAGGTGTGAGTAGGCTATACTATCTAGGTTTGTGTAAGAACACGTTCGCACAACAACGAAATCGCCTAACGACGCATTTCTCAGAAGGTACCCCGTCGTTAAACGACGCATATCGCCACTAACACATCGTGACTTTCGGTCGTCTTGCATGATACGCGGCTTAATGGCTACCATCGTACGGGATCTGCGCTCTTCTGAGATATTTAAGTGTGTAAAGGCAATTCTTTACCGACGTTTGAGGACAACCTTCATGACCCTTGAAGTTGGGACCACTTTACGACGCGCAATGTCCCCGACGGACGCATATCTCAGTACCAACATACGCTGCGAAATATCCCCGAAGAACGAAATTAAAAAACTGCACCGTGGCGGAACCCTGAAATCTCGCACTTACTCATCGTTATAATATACTCTTCACTATCGGTCCCACGTTCGGGTTTAAGAATCTAGAACCCTGAGGATGGGACCGATATTTTGCCAGGGAACGTCGGTAAGAAATAACCACTACTAGTTGCGTAATAACCCAGAAGAGTGCAGTTCTCAGCTACTTCGCGGCGGAAGGCTGAAATTAACCAACCATACAAGCAAGCAAGCAAACAACCACACACACACACACACACTAAACCCTTGACTGTAACGATCAAAGCAACACATTCTCCTCTGGAATGTTCAGCTTCTTAAAAAAAAACGCGTTTCGACAATCGCGAATAGTCTCGGTGTACGTAAATAGACAACTATAATCGGCAAAGGTGACGTGCCGTCTCGCGCATCAACGCGGACACGTACAGGGACAAAAGGAACGTAATAATGGAACAGTAGTAGCATATCAATAGCTCTACATGCTGCAACAGCAGTACAAACACACCAGCAATTGTTTGATTTGAGGTCCTTGTAGGGGGGTTGACAATGCCGACTTGCTGTCTTCCGTGACGAGAGACCGTACAGACCTGTAGCTAGTTACAGACGTTTAGGAGAAACGTGTCGTCCTTTACACTGCGGATAAAGGAAGCGGATTCTTCAGATACGTTTGTAACTAGCTGCCAGACATCACGTTCCTGACGCACCAGACAGCCAATGATCTACAGGGTTTGATACACACCGGCGTCAATTTGCTGTTCATCTTAAAGGCATTCTACACGATCGCCCTTCATAACTTTGTTGTCCCGAAGCGCTCAATTTGGTAAGTGATCCTCTTTCGGGAAACGGGTGTGGTTCACCAAATCACATAAAGTTTTAATTATTTCTTTCCTTTTTACTTGTTTTATTTACCCAATTTATTCTAGATATAAAATAACGGAGCGCTATATCCAGTAAAACAAACAGATCATTTCTAGGAAACTGGCACAGTCACTTCTCTGTACTCCTACTTACATCACACTCGTACGCGACTGAATTCGCACTGGATTGCTAGCGTCCGTTGTCCGCTGCTAACGTTTTCTCATTTAAATCTCTCCCCTCCTACCTATCACCAACGGTCCTGAATATACGCTGACAGATTAACTTACAATGCATGCCATAAACCGTTCGTAACTGACGCCAGCAATCCTAAGCAACAACCATACTAAAAATGATTGCCTACAACGTAACATTATTTACAGAATTCTGCAAAATTAAAATTCATCATTAGAGAAAGCTTCGTGCATCACCATATGGAAACCACCGTTTTATTCAGTTACCACTCAATCCTACAAGAGCCGGTGATATACCGAACACTTACGACACTACAACACAGCTGAATACGTTTTCTACCATAAATATTTCTCCTTCTCTTGAATTTTAAATGAAGACGAAAGGAAGAAAGAAAGGAAAGAAAAACGAATGAAGGAACGAGAAATTTCATATGCGAACGTGGGCAATTCTTCCTTTACAATAATTTTGCAAAATCTATCCGATCTGCATAGCCGATGCGCTTAAAATACACATCATGCATGAGCAAAATTGTTTCTCTTTAAAGCACGAACATAAAATTTTTTAAACCTGACGAAAGTGCAAACTTCTGAGATGGGAATAAAATAACGACTTCCAATTCAGAATATTAAAATATGCGCCAAAACAATTCTGTTCAAATAAAGGAAAGAACCACTTGGAAGACCCAGGCGTAGATGGTAGGATAATAAGACGGGTCTTCAGTAAGTGGGATGCGAGGGCATGGACTGGATCGAGCTGGCTCAGGATAGGGAAAGGTGGAGGACACTTATGAATGAGGTAATGAACCTCCGGGTTCTATAAAATGCGGGAATTTTTTGACTAGCTGAAAACCGGATAGCTTCTCAAGAAGGACTCTGCTCCATAGAGTGAGTAAGCAAGTAAGGGAAATATGCATTTGTACGTGAACTGCCAACGACGGAGTAAAATACTGTTAATTTTATGACGAACACCTCAGATCCGTACCCAGGCCCACAGGTACAAACACAAAATTTAATCCTTCTTACGAATATCGAGAGCCCGCTTCTCCTCTGTCAACGTTATCAACATTTTTCCTATTATTTAACACATGGCAGTCTTCACTTAGTGAAATCCGGCCTGACTTACTTGTGAAACAACAAAACCGCCTAAGTTCAAGTGAACAAGGACGTTTTGGCGTGTCTCGACGGTTAAGTTGTTATCAAACTGATCCGCAACATCTGGTGTAGGCCTAGCAAACCAAGTTTAATCGAAATCGGTTACTGTTACTTGCGTACGAACGGAAGTTACAAGACTGCAGACGGCTTTCGAAACACCCCAGTAACTGTACCTGCTACGTATCTGAAAGACATTCCGCAGTGGGTCAAACAATGACCACAGAATGACGTATGTTCGCCATGTAGGCCTATTTATTCTAATTAAAGGGAACTGAATGCACGGTGTTTGTTATGCCGGATGTGGCAAGTTAGTCGACTAGAAAATAAGCTAGCATATCCGGAGCCAGTGGTACGTTTCGGTGCCTGAAATTCCATACGTGGTCACGTCTGCGTTCCAGGGATTGGACCTACGGACGTGGGGGGGGGGGGGGGTTGGAAAAAAGGAAAAGGGGCGGGGGGGGGCCCAAATAATTTTTTTAAAAAAAGTTTTTGGGGCCTTTTTCCTGTTTTTCTGGTTACCTTTT
>Ga0131853_10013527_pt1 | contig 14965 bp, 8 predicted proteins | sample TergutLab28metaG_FD_92764 | JGI IMG/M metagenome (GOLD analysis project Ga0131853, IMG submission 92764) | Labiotermes labralis P1 segment gut microbial communities from Petit-Saut dam, French Guiana - Lab288 P1 (version 2) (version 2) | ecosystem: Host-associated > Arthropoda: Insects >... | reverse complement strand
GTGGTGGTGGGTGGGGTTTTTTTGTTGTGTTGTGGGGGTGTGTGTGTGGGGGGTGGGGGTGTTGTTTTGTGTTTGGTTTTTTGGTTTTTGGTTGGGGGGGTGTTTGGTGTGTGGTGGGGGGGGGGGGGGGGGGGGGGGGGGGGGGGGGGGGGGGGGGGGGGGTATCGGTGATAACTTTTGGAACCGGCGAGTGGTTCTCCCAGCCCATATGGTTGGGCCACTGCTGTAACAGTCGTATGAGTGTTCACACGGGCCACAGTGGTACCAAAAATTAATACAAGTAGTGTTCTTGATGTGGCAAGATTCATCGTAGGGATTCAGGACGGACCTTTGACGTCAGAGCTACGCGTGTTCTGCCTAGCCACTTGCCTGGGTGTGTGGCTGGGACACTGGCGGCTCGTGTGAAAACTCTCTTATTCAGTTACCATACTGTAATTGGACGTTGTATAGGCCAAACCACTGATATCACCATGAAACGCCACAAATAACGTAGGTAATAGCCCACAGAACCGGTTACTACAGACGTGTGCACATGTATGTATACATAACAACAGCGTATACGTGTGACATAATATATCGCCAGCATTTAACATTGGCGTTTAAAATTCATGCATGAGGGCATGTGAATGAAGATTTGAAATGTTAGTTCTTCGAAGCATACGCATGCGTTCGTTGCACGTTGTGGTTACCGTATTTACGAAATGTCGCGCTCACCGTCCGTTCGTTTTTGCCAATTCTGGGAAATTAAAAGGTACGAGAACGGGATGACCTTGATACGCGTACCATTGATGTCAAATTTTGTCAAAATCCGTGAAGCGTTTCCCGGTTTCAAACATGCCAACGGACAGCATATGTTACTTTCTGTCTGGCGTTAGTGTTTGCGCCATCGAAAGCAGCGGGAGAGAGAGGGGAAGAAATCATTGTGTATTTTATGCTGAGATGAAAACTGAAAATTAAAAAAGCCATGCATTGTAAAACACCGATTTTTCGAATTTTGTAAAGTTCAGTCAAACCCCGATATAACGTTATTATTTACTCACCACGGTTTGTGGCAGTATATCGAAGTTTGCAGTAAACCGAAACATTGTGTAATAGGGATTTTCTGTTGACATACTTTAAGGGCTCTAAGTGAGGGTGATGCAGTGTCGGGGTTTGACTGTATAGGTAATGTAACCCACCAAACATTAGCGGACCGGCATTTATCCCTGGACCATCGGTTCAGAAAGATTGTACCGCTGGATACATTCATACGAAAATTCCTTCTAAAATGTCGATATATAAATATTTGTGCTCTACTGTGGAAACATCGGTCCGAAGAATTTTTCGCTTTGGGGCGGGGAATGTATTTACAATTTAATTTTGTGGTTTTAAGGGTGGAACATGTTCACACCTTACTGAAACGCGCAGCATCTCATTTCGCGTCATGGGTCCGGTGGGTTGAAGGGATGAGATGAAGGTCCGTTGGGGTAGAGCCAGATAGCGGATAACTTTTAGGGTGTGGCATTGATTTACTGAAGGGTGGAGTAACTGGGATGAGAGATGTGTAGGAAAGATCCCAGCAGGAAAAGATACATACTTTCAGAAGCAGCACTTTAACGGATGGATCTGATTATTTGAAATGCACTTGTTTACTGAATCTCTGACTGATGTGTAGTCGTTGATACCAGAAATTACACTGAAGTTAACTAAGTATTTCAGAAACCCATATGTAGTGTTAATTGCGTGGGCTTGTAATAGCTATCTAAAGGCAGGTTTGAATTTTTTGTTCTGTTCCCAGCCATGGTATTAACAGTATAAGTGGGTTGTGTTGTTCCTAACATGACATGTTTGGTATTGGATTTTTGAGCTCTTAACAAAAAAAATGATACACAGAATGAAATATTACTAGATGTTCTTCCATTTCCTTTACACATATCTTCATCAAGAAAGATGTGTATCCAGGTTATGCAGAATATATATATATATATATACACATGACCTTCCCCTATATATATATATATATATATATATAGGGGAAGGTCATGTATAAATTCGTCAAAGATGGAAATAGTGTAATTGTTTGTTTTGGAATTTTGAATATTGCATCATTCATTCATTTAACACTGTCATAAGAATTATCAGGGTTACTATACTGTTCTGTTATTAGAGAAATGCAAGTGATGATGGTAGGATATCTTACCTTCATCACAAATAACAAAATTGTCAAGAATCAAAAGTCATCTCTCTATCTTTAAGAATAAATAAATGATGAGCATTCATTTGTAATAATGACACATGGTAAGAATATGTATTATTTATTCACAGATCATGCTGTAGAGGCCATTGTGTAGGTGGGGGGGGGGGTGTTAAAAATTCTTGGAAAATGCATATGGGATTGTAAAAACAGTATGTATCTTGATGAATTAAATATGTTACGTACACTGCTTTGAATCAGCTCAGGAGAGGGCTGTTTGTATAAGTAGTGATGAACCTGATTGTTGTATTGCCACCTAGTATAATGCGCAGTGTTGTTAAAAGATGCCACCACAGAAAGATGTGTTTGCATAGTACAAAGGAGACAGCCAAGTACTGATGAGGCATAGGAATATATTCCGAGTAGAAGAGATTACCTTATAAACTAAAGAGGACTTGGTGTGAACAAATTTGGCACAGGAACATAGTCTGAATGTTTTAGATCACATTCATTGCCACAAAACACCTTGATTTGTGTTTGAAGAATCATTCATCTATGCACTGAGAACTGGGGTTCGCCTAATCTTGTAATAATACTAAATTTGAATTTTAGGCTCATAATATTATTTTGTTTATAGTACCCAAGTATTTTAACGTTCATAATACATTTTTTAATTCAGTTTGGCTGAACAGTGTTCATTGCCCCATATAAAACTTAAAAAGGCCATAGTTCAACACTCAGGATTGTACGCGATCACTGTATATGACTGTTCCACTATACAGTACTACTGTTTGTAATGATACCAATCCTTAGTTACTTCCCATCATGTTACTTATGCTTGTGTGCAAAAGCTCATCAACCACCTTGTTTCCACACTGCTTGTAGAAGAAGTTTTGAGGTCTCTGTGAGTCATCTTTAGTCAGTGTGCAGCTTGCTATGTAACACATATGTTAAATACAGTTGCTAGGCACAGTGTTGTATTCAGACAATAAGGCCGTGAGTTGCCAATTGGCCACCAGGCAAACAACTTACACATAAGAGAAAAGGTTTTGATCAGCTGTGGAAAAAGTGAGAAAAAAATTGTAGAAGAATGTGACATCTCCAAGAAAATCTTTGGCTCAACTTGCACCGGAGACATATGTCTGCATCTTGACCACAGAATGGGGAAAAATTGTTGAATTTGCATCTGTGTAAGACGGCTGTTACCCACACACTGTACAGTGCAGATTGTGAACCCAGACTGTATTTTGTGAACTGGTACCTAGAGGGTACAGTATGCTGCATACAGTGACCCCACACACATTCTTTTTAACTGTGAAGCGTGGTTTAGTCTCAGTTGATACGTGAACTCTCAGAACACGTATTGTTCTGCATAAAATGCCAGGTTAAACCACAAAGTGCCATTACTTATGTGGAGGTTGTTAGTATGTGGTGTGTTATGAGTGCAACTATAATTATTGGACTTTTGCATTCTGAGACCATAAATTCACTCCAGTATGTAACACACATTCTGACACCTTTTTTCTTCTTCTTCTTTTTCTACCTGTCAGAGAATCTGTGCCCCCCTTCCCTTTGTAGGGAATCAGATGTAAAACAGTGCATCAGCTTTCACACTAACCATTTCCTGCATTGTAACCCTTTGGCGCCAGAATTAAATTCCTGTTGCAATCTGCAAAACACTGGATTAAAGTAGGGGATTTAATTTTCGTAATGCATACTCTTAAAAAACAAAAAGTAAAAATGAAAGAACCCAACAAGGCTGTACAAGAATAGCCATAATTGGCTAATGCATTTGATGCATCATTTAGGAATTCAACATAGCACCCTGGAATACAGTGTACGTATCTTTCATCGCCAGGGTTCAGTACAAAGTGTAATACCAACTTTGAAGCATTAAACTAGAATGCATGGCCCCTAACTCACATTAAAAATGGAATACAGCTGTTGCTGTCTCTGTTGCTTTATAATATATATTGTTCTTCTGCATGGTAATATTTGTTTGCCATAAAATAAAAGGTGCTGTGTCTTTTCTCTTTTTGCATGTCTCTACTCAGGCAAGGATGGTAGCAAGGTGACAACGGTGGTAGCCACCCCTGGACAAGGTCCTGATCGGCCTCAGGAGGTGTCTTATACTGACACCAAGGTGATAGGCAATGGAAGTTTTGGTGTGGTATACCAGGCGAAATTGTGTGACACGGGAGAAATGGTGGCCATAAAGAAGGTCCTTCAAGATAAGAGGTTCAAGGTGAGGGAGACTGATCATATGCAAGTTTAGATGCCTTCTACCTCTGTAAGTTTTGTAAAGCATGCATTCAATTCTAGTGTCATATAATTAGTTTTCACAGCATGTGGTCTACATTTTTGGTGGTATTAGTAGCCTTTTTGCATTATTTTTGTTATAATACCTGCAGCTCCTGGTAGCCATTGAGTAGGAGACTAGATGGACCCCAGAGCAAATCTGGATGTATCCCAGAAGTTATATTCATACATACACTGCTCTTGCAAATAGTACAGAAGAGAAACTAACCTCCAGTGATTTACTTCTGTTTCATTTTACAGTAGTTAAGAATAGAATATAAAAGAATCTACAAAAAAATAATTTGTGGGTTTTTCAAGAGAAGTCCAATTTGGACATTGGTATGTGTTATACTGATCCAGTCTTTTGTGAAATTACTTCTATCACTTGATTTCGTTTGAAAAGCAATATGAATGTGGTTCCTTAACGTGGTATTTTCTTTCAGAACCGTGAACTTCAGATCATGAGACGCCTGGAGCACTGTAATATAGTGAAACTGAAATATTTCTTCTACTCTAGTGGGGACAAGGTATGAGATTCTTTTGTGGTTTTATGTTTTGGTGTATTGCCTTCCATTAAATTAACCTCTGTTATTTCTTTTGCCACTTGTTGGGAAAGACACTTGCTTTCTAGGGGCTGGAGGTGAAGGGGCGTAGTAACATGTTACATGTGTGATGTATTAGTGTTCAAGAATGAAGGAGTGGATCAGATGGGTTAGAGTCATGCAGGTCATTCAGAAGTAATACACATTTAATTTTTATTCCAGTAATATCATTTCTTTTATACAATACAGTGCTTTTAATAAGCCTGCAGACACCCCCAAAAATGCTTCTGCAACATTTCCCATACAGGGGTGTTTCACCTTCAGATAAAGATTAGGTTCTTTGGACTAACATCAGGACTTAGTGAAGGTGGGGAAGCTGTTCCCAACCATACACTCTTATATGATCAGCTGCATTGCCTGCCCTGTGACACATTCTCAGTCAGCATGATAATGAAAATAACAATGTGTGAGATTCATGGTGCAGATTTTTGGGTGAAAGTGGACACATAATAATGTCTGCTTTATGATAAATTCCATTATAGTCAGTTCTGCTATAATGTGATAGTAGCATTCTCATGAGACCTTGCAGTATAGAAAATCATGTAACAAAAATTGGGTCAGATGAAAAAAAAGTTATTATCCAACCTTGTATCTTTATTGGTTGCAGAAATCACATAATAGCCAGTGCACACATGTGAAAGCTCATATTATACAAGCAACATCCACTTATTCATCAGTTATGTAATGGCCGGTCTGTGTTTACAAAACAGGATTGACAGCAGAACTGACTATGTCATGTGGCTGTCTTCTTCCAAAAGGTTATTGACACTAATGATGGATTTGCAGGTCTTCAGGTTTTCACAATGGTGTAGCTGAGGATTTTCATTCTTCTGAGGTGTGATGTCACATCACTGGGTAACTGGCTGAAAATTATTTTGAGACAACATAGGGGCCTCGTGTTCAATGATCAAAATGTTTTGGACAACCAGGCCTTCAAAGAGGAGGCCACTACATTGTATGAGGAGGAATGACGACATATTGAAAATGTTAATTGTGAAAATCAATAACGTTGCAGGAGTGCAGTGTTTACCATATGAAGAACAAAACTCCAGTTTTGTTTATGCTATGTGTTATACCAAGTGTGCGTGGATGTATGCAGGTACCAAAACCAAGCAGCATCGTGGAGTTGCCCTGAGAATGGCATCCTTTGGACAGAAGGCTGCCTGTGTGGGGTGTGTGTTGGAAATGATATCAGTTTCAGTGTTCAGAGCAGGTTCAAAACCACTTGCAGGGGAAAGAGTGTGTTTGTGGGTTGGAAGGTTTCCACTGTAAGTTCTCCACATATTTACTATAAGAGCACACAGATGCCTGTTTGATAGCACAAAACACATGGGTTAATGTGCCTTCAGAATTCCTGTTTTGTATAGTGCAGGTTGCATCTTGTGGCTTCATTGTCTGCCACTACCTCCACCATTGGCTCACTACCTACAATTTTGCTACCCTCAGCATCTGTACCTTTATAATATGCCCAATCAACCCACACAGCAGATCTTTGACTGACACTGAAGATGACAGTAGTATGATTATTTAGAACGTCAGAAACTACTTAGTGTCACAACGTAACATCCCAGAAGACAGATATTTTCAGCTACACTGCTTTGATGACCTTATATCTCCCAAGGTAATAGTCACATAGCTTGTCAAGAAATCCCCTGGCTTTTATGGAACACAGAATCCCATGACAGTGTTCACAGTGGCAGTTCTGTGAACCAGTATGCTAAATTCAGTCCACATCTCCATCTTATTTTTTTGAAAGTTTGCTTTAATATTTTGTTCCCGTCTGTACCTAAGAATTCCAAGTGGTGTCATCCCTTCAAGTTTATCAACTAAAATTTTGTATGTTTTCCATCATCCCTGTTCTTGGTACCTGTCTGCCCATCATCTTGATTTATCACTTTTTGAATACCTGGTGAAGAGTATGAATTAGCAAGCTTCTTGTTATGCAGTTTTCTTTGTCTCTTTCCATCCCTTAGGTCCCATTATTCTTAGCATCCTGTTTTCACACATCAACAGACCGTTCTCTTTTCATACAGTGTGGAACCGCATTTCACACATGTATAAATAAAAGATACACACATGAATATAAAAGCTTCCAAGATGGATGGTGGCAAGCATCCATGAAAGTTAATCTGTTGTTACTTTCTTTGTGAATGTAAGTTTGATTTCTTACCGTTATTTCCAAGTATTTGGACCTCGTCCCTTTTCAAAGGATCTATTAAGTATCATTATGTTAAGATTTTTTCCTGCGTTTTTGTGACAGGACATGAACGTACATCTCCTCGTCTGTGTGCTTACTCTTTTTCTGCTTTCAGACCAGCCTTCTTACATCATCTGCCTGCCATATCCTGAGTTTTGCAAGCCGAATTACAAATGTGAGAGATTTAACTGGAAGAATAAACCACTTCATGTCCTGATATTATGTTTTCATTATTATGTTTTTCAGAAGGATGAAGTGTACTTGAATCTAGTACTGGAATATATCCCCGAGACTGTGTACAAAGTTGCTAGGCATTACAGTAAATCTAAGCAGACTATACCTATTAGTTTTATAAAGGTAAGTGACTATATTACCTTTTATCCTTACACTTTAAGTGTAACTGTGCACAGTAGCTGTAAGTTACCAACAAGTATCTTTGCATAAGTGGGTTTCACTCTGAGTGTAATACCTAGCCATGAGGAATCATAAATAGCTCCAGCTGTTAATACTGCTGTCATTAAAACTGTCAGGCATTGAGGTTTTGTGGGGTACTATTTGGCATGGTAAATTTGCTTCAACATAAATTTCAACGCATACAGATGTTAATATCAAAAAGCACTGTTGAAGTTTGTCCCATCAGTTGACAGGGTTTAGCAGGAATGGAATAGAGGAAGGTGCATGGTTAATGTAGGAAAATACAAGAGCTTTCTTCAGGATCTTAGACATGGTAGAAGTTGCACATTGGCCTAAGTATGTAACATGCCAGGAAATTGGAAATTTATTTCGTATTCACATGGGTGGATCATTCCTGAAATTAAGGACTCTTCTGTTGTACGGCATTAATATACCTTACAGAGCAAATCAGTGCAGTCTGCTGATCATACACAGCGGTGCTGTACAGACACCCATTTTCTTCAAGGAAACACACTGGGCCTCAGTTAGTCCCTATTGTGTATTGTGAGTAGCACCATTTTTCTTATGAGATAAAATGCATGGGGGTGGTAAGGGTCGTTGACTTCCATTTCTGACTTCACCAGCTAAAGAAAATTTACTACTTTGAATTATCTGTGAGTGAAACACCGTTTTGTATGCACTTGTTTGTTGTGGTGAACTCACTGTGTGGAGGCTGACATGAGTATCAATCTATGTGTAAAACTTGGAGGAATAGTCTCAGAAACCTACAAAATGCTTGAAACTGAGCTAGGATACATCATTTGAATGGTTTGCTTGTTTAAATGGGCACACACGCACCTTATGGTGTTATTAGTTCCAAAAAGCAAGGGAAAGTTTGTGTGGCAGTATTTGGTATTAGCTGTTGTATTGATATCATTGACACACAGCATTCTGTTGACAGGCCCATGTTTTATCTTGCCTTTGTTTTTTTAGGAAAAAATTGATGGTGCTGAGAAAATAAAAGTGTCCCATTGTATCATTTCTATTACTGAGACCCATATTTACAATCTCATTGTGAACCAGACAGTCTGAAGTTCTAATCTTGGCAGGGGCACGAAATTTTTGTCTTGTCTGAAATGGTTTAGACAGGCTCTGGGGCCCACCCAGCCTCCTGTTTAGTGGGTACCAGGGTTGTTCCCCACAGGTAAAGCACCTGGAGCATAAAGTTGACCACTCAAGTCCGTCTGTTGCTAAGGTTAAGAATACATTGAGTTGTTCCACTGTCCCCCCCCCCATATGCCTTTTTTGGCATGGACAGGAACAACTGTACCTTACTAAAGCAGAACTTCAGTTACTTTAGTTATTTTTAGGGGCCTGATCATTTCAAGGCTGCAGTATATGTATGCCCTTATATAATCATTATTTTCTTCTAGTAGATTGCATTCATACTTATTCATTTCTATTACAGTTCTGTTTCAAAGTTCAGGGGGAAAACAGGGATCAGTATATGAAGTAGTACTTGGTTTATGTTCTTGGATGTGACACCATGTAGTTTTGCCAGTGTCAAAAGACAAGAAGACCACAGTCTTTAACACACTGCTGTAAAACCTCAGGTCTTGCACTTGCAATGGTATTTTAATACTGAGCTGACTGTGTTGAGACTCTGTTCTGTTTGACAAGAATGAAAACCACAGTTTTCAACTTAACATGGAATAATTTGCTGTCATTATGAGAGGGTGTGATCATGTTTCCCACGCAACAATCATTCTAGCTGGTATGATTATTTTCTAAATTACCTCTGCCTGTGTGGTCACTCTCAGTTTCAGGGCACGCAGCATCGAACATTTTCATTATCATGGCAGCTGTTTTTCAATTTCAGCTTGTTGAATTCCATCTTCCACAGTATTAACACTTTTATTCACCATGTGTTCTCCTCTAGCCACCATTTTATGTTGTCAGTGCTGCTTTTCTTATGTAGATAAATATTATGTATGAAAACTCTTCTGGTGCTTCAGATATGTAGGAAACATTTTCCCTAAATATGTGTTGTGTGTGTAGTTCATATATAATAGCAGCACCTGTCACATGCTATCACTCATGTAGCAGTTTCAGCACTTGGTGGTTAAATGAAGTTTTTAGATTTAATGTCAAGGAGGGGCTGTATTGGACCATTATTTATCAAATTCAATTCACCTGACATCTGAGTTTAAACCCATCACAGTAAGAAATCTCAACAAGCCCATTGAGTGATACATTGATGAAACATAACTGGGGTATGCACAGATCAGTATATATGATCTGTGCATTATGTGCCCATTTTGTGAACAAAATAAATTAGAAAGTTAAAAATGAGAAACACCAGTCCATATATGTATGCATTTACTTATATAATTAATAAGAACCAGAGTAGATTTTAATCTCTTAATTCCATTTTCTTTTCTTCTTTATGCAGTTGTATATGTACCAGTTATTCCGGAGCCTGGCTTACATCCACTCTTTGGGAATCTGCCATCGAGATATAAAGCCTCAGAACTTGTTGTTGGATCCTGATACGGGTGTGCTCAAGTTATGTGACTTTGGCAGCGCTAAACATCTTGTTAAAGGGGAACCCAATGTTTCGTACATATGTTCACGATACTACCGGGCACCTGAACTTATATTTGGGGCTATCGATTACACTACTAAGATAGGTATGCCACTTTTCTTATTTACAAAACATAATTACTCTTTTGGTGGTGGTAATGGTTGTAGTGGTAATCCTGGTGCTGATGATGATAGTAGTAGTAGTAGTAGTAGTGATAATGTACTGGTATTGTTAATCATAAATTCTGCAAGTGAACTTGTAATATCCATATAATAAATTTAAGTTGGGTTACATTTGCACCACTTATATTGTTATTCATATGAAACATTGATATGTCTGTACTTCACGTGGTATTGGGATGTGTAAAATTAGTGTGCAAATTTTGTGTTTGTATAAGATTTTCAGTACACAACCAAAGTAGCTGTTGCACCAGAAGGAATTCTTTCTGCCTTGTTTCATGTCATTGAGCAAGCCAAAAAATATGAATCAGTGATAGCGATTGATCATCACAGTTGAATTCAAGACACAGTATTACCTGTGCACCACATAAGAATTCTGATCTGTCACCAAAATAATTTTTTAAACTTGTTACACTCAGTAGTCATTAGAGCAATCACTGTGATGTATCTTTAAACCACTCTGTTTTCATTTCAGGTATTTGCAGTACAAAATTTTAGATTTTGGTACCTGTTGGATTTAATTAATTAATTGCCTAATTATTTGTGCAATAAATGATGCAGATACGGAACAGTACATTTCTTTATGCCCTCTTAACGCTGCCACCAGTTTTGCAGGGCAATACAAAGAACAGTGGTGTGGTTCTTTTGCATAAGAAAATGGCTCCAATTGGGAGTTCTGTCCTCATTCAAAATATATTTTAAGCAGAACCACTTTTCTTATCTGTATGACCCCTTCAGAGCCTAGTGGTTGGTCGGTGTACAACCAGGTTTGACATTTAAAAAGTCTGTGTTCTGCCCATAGATTGCATTTGTGTGTTAGGTATGGTTCCCAGAACCAACAGTGATTATTTGCCTACGTAAGAGTAATGATGAAGTGCACTAGCTGTATGGTACAAACTGAAAAAGTACATGTATAATTCAGATTAATTTTAGTCTTTAAAGGGGTTAAAATGGCCACTGGAAGTTGTACTTTACAGCATCCTGACAGACTTTAAACTGGTATAGCAATTTCTGTTATGTATGTTTGGAGTCATTATGCCATCATTTCTAGAATAAACATTCTGTGTTTCAAACTCATTTTATAGAGGACATCCTGCTGTGTTATGAACTTAAAAACAATCTGTTATAGTTCCATCAGATACAACCAAGTATTATTCAAGTATGACATGTTTCAGTCTAAAAAGACCATCATGAGGCCAACATTACAAAAACTTTTAAAATAAGGTATAATAGAGTGCTATTGTGTTTGTTATTGTGGGATCCCATATGACTTACAAGGCTTGTTACAGTGCAAAATTTATAAAACTTTTGTAATACAGAATTTATTTTAAAAAAACTATATAAAGTTATTGAGTTAATCTTTCCTACTTACATTTGTCATTTTAATATTATTTATACATAATTTGGACACAACAACTGGCCAGGACATCACCAACTCAACAATATTATGTACTTTTTTATTTAAATTTTGTATTACAACAGTTTTATAAACATGGCATTGTAACAACCATTGTGTAAGTCATATGGGATCCCATATAAAAAACACATTTTAAAAGTTTGTGTAATGTTGGCCTGATGAAGGTCTTTTTAGACTGAAACATGTAGTCATACCTGAATATAACTTGGGTGTGTCTGACAGAGCTATAATGGATTGTTTTTTTAATTTCTGTGTTTTGTCATGTAAAAGTGTCCAAATGCAAGCATTTATGTAGAGTTTATGTTTGAAGTTTTCCTGTAGATGAAATCACATACATTTGGATCTGGGGACTGTAATGGCACTATCCCCTCCAAGTTACTCATCTCTTAAAAACAGGCTATAGAACATGTGCTGAGTTTTCTGTAGCCTGTGCTGATACTTTTCTGCTGAAAATGTACATAAATCTAATTCTGTTTACTGTCCATCTGTCTCAGCATCTCATTGTTTATGACATCAATATTTACCACAGTTTCTGAGCACCGTTAATGTTGAGCACAGACCAGAGATCAAAGTAAAGCCTGGGCTCTGCAGATTTTTTTTACATTGAAGACCCATTATGTACACTTCCCTTAGTTGCAAGGCACATATCCACACCCAGTCTGTTCCTAAATTTAAACCCTGCTCATTAGTATATGTACTCACAATAAATAGTAGTTATATTCCTACACAACACACACTGATCATTCTTTTGAATGGAAACACACTGTGTTCTCCATGAGGTTTGAACTGAATCTTAAATGCCTGGTCATAATTTTATGTCATTGGTTACTTCTTGATGGTTGTTACAATTTACCAAGAGTAGGATCTGCACGTTTTAGTTTAATGTATCTCTAATAATGTAAGGCTTGTACTCACCATCTGTAGTGAGGGCACTGGAAATGGTTTCTATCAGAATGGAAACATGCAGCACATTATTCATTGCATATCAAAGTTCTGCTGGTGAAATTGAAGACATTACATCCTGTATGCTCTTTTTCTTCTTCTTTATTTTTTCTTCTTTTCCCTCCCCAGATTATCTTCAGTAGAAAGATAATTACTGTGCCCTTTATCCTTTAACATTCCCCACAAGTAAAAATTGTATGGGTTCAAATCTGGAAACAAGGAAGCCACAGTACTCTGCTTCTTGTTTTGTCATCAAAGGCACATAACAGTGCTGCATTGTTAGAATTAATGCTTAGAGCAGATGATAGTGTGGTACAGGTAACAAGAAAGTGCATATAAGCTCTGGAATTTAATACCCTGTATTGGCATATGCAGTTAACTAAATTGCCCATTTGTCTTGGTGAAGATTGAATGGATTATCAGTAAAATAATCTTTCAGATTATACTGCAGTGGTTCTCAAACCCAGGGTCATGGCACAAACATTGGTTGTGAGATCCTTTTGATTGGGTCATACACTTCCAAAATAATGAATGAAGCTTAATAACTTAGAATTGGGTTGTCAAGTAGGTACTGGTACCATTTGTTTTGCAAGTCCAATGTGATAACACGGTTTGGGTTTGTGAACAAGCAGGTTTCAGAACCATAGCATTAACACCTGACACTGCAGGTGGGCACCAGCCATCTGAGTGACTACAGATTTGACATTTTAGTAATCTGGTAAGTTTGGTACCACCATTTTGGAAGAATGCACTTCCCCCATGGAGGCAGTGTGCTGCTTAGGAATGCTTGGTACTCTTCTCCCAGACTACATGGTATCATAACCCTGAAGTTCACAGTATGAAGCTTAATGACTGCTTGCAGTGTGCCATAACTGTTGAATGAACTGCTTGGTAATGTAAACTACACACACGTTTAAGAAATACAGAAAAATTCATTGTATGACACATAGTAATAATTGCCTTGATTTATTTCAGATGTATGGAGTGCAGGTTGTGTGTTGGCTGAGTTGCTTTTAGGTCAACCTATTTTCCCGGGAGACTCTGGTGTTGATCAGCTAGTTGAAATCATCAAGGTTCTTGGTACTCCTACAAGGGAGCAGATCCGAGAGATGAATCCCAACTATACAGAGTTCAAATTCCCACAGATCAAATCCCATCCTTGGCAAAAGGTATGGAAGGTATGGCGTTTAGATAATGTAATAGAAGAGAGGAAGTTAAATTACTAAAGGCTGCAGTAGACCATACAGAGAAAGATATTCTTAAAATTGCAGAAGAGTATGAGAAAATATTTGTGTATGGCATATTTGCTGAGTGTAACCACATTGGGTTTTCTGATCTTCAGATAGGAGAGACCTATGTGTCTTAGATTTAACATGCTGGCAACTTTCCCCACCTGTACTGTAAGCTTCCAACTAATAGCATAATAATAACATTAACCCTTCAGTGCCAAATTTTGTATGTATGTAACATGTGCAGTGTGATACTCAAAACGCCAAACATTGGGGTACATATATCCTGTCTAATGTAGGGGGGCATTTAAATTCTGGTCTTTTGCACATAACTAGGAGCATTTAATTCTGGTGCCAAAAGGGTTGGTAGATTTACAGTGAGTGCAAAGGGGGACTGGTGTTTTGAATAGAATGTGTAAGTGTAAACTGGTTGTGTGAATAGTACAAAATGTTTTTTAATACATACAGAATTAAGAATATTCTATGAGTAGAGTTAGAATTTTTTTTAAAGCTGTAGATTTGTAGTGGCTACTGCATGGCACATGCCACAGCAGTTTGAATGCATTGTGCTGGGCCTGTGTACTGTTCACAGGATTACATACTGTCTGAAAATATGTGTTTATAAGAGTTACTCAATTTTTTTATAGTACTCTATGGAGGAACGACATACTGACCCATAAGAGAATCCATCATGTTTCTCTGTGTGTGTTTCTGTAATCCATGGTGTGTTTTATCATATCTAGTTTTTTCCCAGCAGTTTAGGATAACTTGTTGTTTTAAAGTTATGCCTTTTCATTACGTGTTGCCTTCATTAAACATACAGATTGTTACCAGGCAGATGTGAAAAATGTTGCCTATTGTGGTGACATTACCTAAAATTCTTCAGTGCTTATTATGACATTGTTCAGAGACTGAATGATAAATGACTGCTAACAGTGTGTGTGTGTGTGT
>Ga0131853_10013526_pt1 | contig 14966 bp, 13 predicted proteins | sample TergutLab28metaG_FD_92764 | JGI IMG/M metagenome (GOLD analysis project Ga0131853, IMG submission 92764) | Labiotermes labralis P1 segment gut microbial communities from Petit-Saut dam, French Guiana - Lab288 P1 (version 2) (version 2) | ecosystem: Host-associated > Arthropoda: Insects >... | reverse complement strand
TCTTGGTTTAACATTTGTAAACGGACGATTGGCGCTGAGAGATCACGGGTATCTTCTGTTGAGAAGTGGCCTTCAGCTAATCGTGAACGTAAAGCTTCGTAGCTAAAAATACCACGATAACGATCCTCGATGCATTGCGGGGTACAACCCATTAAGAAGCCAATGTGTTTGGCTTTTCCTTGGAGCGCGTCGTTGTACATTGTTAATAATTTCTCGTAATTGTTTTCCCGGGAAATTTTATGGGAGATTTTGAAGATATTTACCAGCTCGTCTACCATGACAAGGATCCCTTCGTAACCAGCACTAACCATGAAGGTGGCAAAGACTTTCAAGAAATCGTACCAGGTTTCGTCGGTAACGATCCAGTTAATGTCCAGGTCATCTTTTGCTTCTTTTTTTGAGGCGTATTCGCCACGAAACCATTTTAAAACGTTGGATTTCATCGTTTGATCGTCGTTTTGATAAGCACGCCAATAAGTGACAACCGCTTTAGCGAATTCAAAGCCGTTCACCATGCCTTCGAGTTCAGCCGTTACCGCAAAAATTTGCTTTTCCACTGCTTGATCAAATTCAGGTGTACCAGGTGTGTGACATCCCGCAACCTCCGATTGAACAGCTGAAATCCATTTTTCTAAAATGAGTGGGAGAGCCCCACCATCTGGCTTGGATTTAACGGACATATTACCGATTAATTCGCGATAAGTAGCAAGCCCTTGACCTTTGGTACCAGAAAAGCGGCGTTCTGGTGACAGGTCAGCATCGACCACGACGAAACCTTTAGCTGTAGCATAGTTACGAATGGTTTGGAGTAGAAAGCTTTTCCCACTACCGTATCTCCCGACGATAAAGCGAAAAGTCGCCCCACCGTCAGCAATGATATCAATGTCGTGCAAAAAAGCATTGATTTCCTGGGTTCTTCCCACGGTAATGTATTCTAGGCCAACCCTTGGGACAACACCACCTTTGAGGGCGTTAATGATCGTATTTGCCATGCGTTTTGGTACTATGTTTTCCATTATAAACTCACCGCTTTCTTTAAACTTCTTGCTTTATATTGCCATTTACATGGATCCATATCACAAATCTATTAAAGCGACATTTTTGTGAGACAGACTTTTTACTCAATGTGGTTAACTCAAGCAATCTTTCAATTCTACCATATATTCCTCATGCACGACTACATCGTCGTCAATTTCCAGTAATGTATCACCAATGGTGTCCATGGCTTTGTCGTTGATACCATCGACCAGTACTTCGAGCATGATCATCTTCTCTTTGGCGAAGGGTTGGACGCTATTGCCTGCGAGAAGTCGTTTTAGTGTCTCTCGTTCGATGTCAGTGAGTGACGTCTTGAATGGTTGCCAGGGATCTGTGGTAGAGGTCGTTACCAATGGAGCTTCTATAACAGTTTTCTCAACTTTGGTGACTTTAACCTCTTCTTCTGGAACAATTAGTTTTTCTTGGGTTTCCAATGCTTCAACTCTAATACGCCCCAAGTTGCTAACGTCAACCTTAATTTCCTTATGGGTCATCTGACGGTAGAATTCGGTGACGGCATTTTGGATAAAGTCTGGAAACTGGATGCCAACTTCTTCAAGAGCAGTCAACGTTTTTTCGTCACAGTCTTTGGAGTTGGCGGTTAGTTTGTATTTGAATTTCACCGTCTGACGTAGACTGACTTCCACTTCTTTGAGAAGGTAGCTGATGAGGTGACGCCCGGAATCAGTGAGTCGCGTACCGGTGTATTCCCAGGTGCCGTCTTTGCAACGGTAGATTTCTCTTTCAGAGAGTTTTACTTTTCGATCTTCTTGTGGGTGCTTTGGGTAGAAGAGAGCACGACTAAAGGGCGTCCAATTTGTTTGCTCCGTCAGCGGATAGAAAATGAAATCTTCGAAGGCTTGATCGGTATCCTTGAAAGGAGCTCGAAGTTGCTGGAGAAGGTAATGAAAACAATCCTGGATCATCACACGATGCTCGTCGGTGTAGAAGACAGACTTCCCGATGTCGTATTTGGAAAGGGAAGCGAAGAGGTGGAAGCTGTCTTGTTTATGGGAGTCGTAGGCGAAGATTTCTGGGTAATGGCTGGTAAGGTTGTATTCTTCAGCAAAGTCCTGGAAACGCCAAGGTAGAGAGTAGTAGACGTGGTAATCTTTTAACCAGCCGAGGACGTACTCATCAAGAGAGCTATCGTGATTGCGGAAGTTTTGCCAAAAACAAACCAGTTGATGGAAGCCGTCTTCAGGGTCATCCATCCCGATTTGGTTCAATAATTCGTAGATGTAAAGGAAAGCATAGGACGCCCCTGTAGGGAGAATGTCACCGTTTCTAACATGGGTGCGCCAGGTGAAGTAAGTGCGGAGTTGTTCGTAGCCCATCCGTTGGTAGTACGGGAAGTAAGAGGAGAAGGGGATGGCTGTTGGGTAGTCGTCGGTGAAGTCTTTCATAAACTGCGCTTGTTCGTAGAAGGCTTCGGAATGGTCTTTATAGCCAGCACCTTTTCGTGCCAGTTGTCGCATGGCGTAGAAGCGTTTTTGTTTTTCATCACGTACCGCCTCAAGAGGCTGGATGATCGCGGTTGGCGTAGGCGTGGGAGCGGGATTTCCTTCGCCCATATGGATTTCTACGAAAGGATTTAGGTTGATGGGTTGAACTTTTTTAGAAGCTTGCCTAGTCGACCTGTTTTGATCCAGCTGCTTTTTTGTTGGAATGGGAGATGAGGTGTAATGAGAAGGAGAATCCTCTTCAAATAAAGACAATTGTTGAAAACCATCATCTACCTTTTGAGGCGCTTCCTGAGTAGGCGTCTTTTTCGATAAGGTGGAATACCAGCTTTGAAGGCGATACTTCTTTCGCAATTCACCAACCATTTGATACAGTTCCCGCCTATACTCGGTTCTGCCACCTTTTTGATAGAGCTTCGTTAAGGGAACGAACAGATCAGGGAATTCCCGTTTAATGGCATCAAAAAAAACACCTCTAGTCTTTCCACGTAAATAAAGTAGACCATGAATCACAGAATCGACCTGAGCATCTGCTGCGTGGGCGTAAAGATCTTCGATGTTTTCCCGACTATCGGTGATGTAAGGAATGATCGGCATCTGCAGAAGGTTAGTCGTAGCGTTGGTTTTGGAAAATTCTTTTAACATGGAAAATTTTTGTTTGGCATTTCGACCGACGGGTTCAATTTTTCGACGCACGTCATTGTCCATCGTGACAATACTGGCGTTAACTTCGACATCCGTGATGCGAGAAAGTTCATCAATCAGGTCGTAATCCCTTAAAATAAGGTCAGATTTCGTGGTGATCGCCACGGGGTTTTTGTATTTTATCATTAACTTCAGGATCTCAGGCATGAGCTTGTATTTCGCTTCGATAGGCTGATAACAATCGGAAACCCCTGCGATGGCAATGGTTCCTCGTTTCCAAGTAGGGGAAGCCAGCTGTTTCTCCAGTTGCTGGACAATGTTGGTTTTTACGTAAAGATCTTCGTAATAATTGCTATTTGGGTTGAGATACTCGTGAGAATAAATGGCAAAACAATAAATGCACCCGTGCTGACAGCCACGATAAAGGTTCAGGTCCCATTCTTGAGGCAGACCTGACTTACTGATTTTATTTAATGCTTGCTTGCATCTGATTTCCGTTACGTTTGGCATTTGTTTAACCTCTTATCTGATTTAAGTTTCAACCCCTAATGGGAAAACTTAAAACATATATCTAACAATTATACCACGAAACCTTTACTATCTTCCAAAATTTGTTATTTTTCCAGCTTTTTCTTGCATTCGATCAAGGTATAAATATCAGCAAGTTGTTTGGCTGTTGTTACTTCGAAAATGATCGGAAATGTCGTTAACTTTCCCGTAGGTTTAGTGTTCAGAATGAGTTGCTGTGCCTGGTCACTAACGTCAGCCATTAAAATTTCTTCGCGATTCTTCTCTGTGAACCACACGGCAACTTTGAAATGACCTTTAAAGACATAGAGCCAGTATAAGGTTTTCTCCTTCTGAGTGCCTCGCTTCGTTGTCCACCAATGTTGTCCTTTTGCAAACCATGCTTTATATGGCGTGTACCACTGCCAATCTTGCTCTATTTCTAGCTTGGGTAAAGCATCTTGGAAGGCTTCATATGCGGAGTAGCTATGACCTAACACTTCCTCTAGTGTTGTGCTTGTGGGCATGGTGGAGGGATCTGTTAGTTGTAACTTATTGTGATCGTTCATATTCTCACCTCATTAAAGACAAATTTTGTTGTTTTTAGACTTCTTCAGTTTTGGAAAAGGAATCTCTTCCCAGGTAGCGATTAGCAAGTGCGCTAGAAATTCGCGATCGTCAAGGTCTTCTAAAATAAACCAGTCTTTTGCTCCTGGAAAGGGCGGTTCTTCATAAGGTGTCTCTAATATCGATCTGCCAATATCCGTAGGCTTTAGGTAAAATTGGTCATAACAAATTAACCCAATGAATTTTTTGTCTAAGTAGATGCCGTAGGAGCCAAACATCTTTCGGTAAGTGACCTCACCTGCTCGTTCAAATTGTCCACACACGTATTCTAAAAACTCTACCGTTGATGTCATGTTTCGGACCTTCCACTCAATGTGACCGTCTTATTTACATGCAAAATCGTCGTTGATTTATTCAGGGGTCATCACTTGCCAACACACACCAAAGCGGTCGACAATCATTCCGTACCTAGCTGCCCAGAACGTAGGGGCCAGTTCTTCAATGATTTTTCCACTTTCTGATAATTTTTGATAAACGTCAGAGACTTCATCTGCTGTATCTTTTACGAGCATAAATGAAAAATTGTCACCTGAAAAGCTGCTTTGGGCACCATCAGACATGTTTACGACCTGCCCTGCGATTTGTATCTCAGAGTGCATGACAAAATGAGGTGGTAATCCCTCCATTCCTTGATCTGCTGGTGCATCTTTGGAATAGTAAATACTCTTGACCTCTGCTCCAAGCACCTCTTTGTAAAAAGAAATGGCCTGATCACAATTTCCTGCAAAGTGTATCGTGGTTGTTAACATAGTATCATCTCCTTGTTTGTTAGTTTAAACACATTATACCACTTTAATGTGACATCAGCATGTCCTATTTAATGTCATATTTGATCTTAATTCATTATATCTCGTAAAGAAATCGCTGATTTAATGATCATTTCTCATCTGGTTAAAACTAAATGGGCTGATTTGATTTTAGTAGGTGGCTTTTTTAGTTGGTTTGGACTATAATAGATAGACTTTAGGTGCCAATGCACCTAATATAGTCTTTCTTATGCCACTTATAGCGAAAGTAGCCGAGAGAGCGAGGCGAACTTAAGCATGATAGGTGAAATAGATAGACTTTGGATGTAAACATCTAATAGAGAAAAATTGAAAGAAGTGGAAAAATGTTATGATTCGTGAAGTTTCAAAGGTATTAAAGCCACTACATTGGCGTCGAAACATCGTCATATTGGTTAGTACTTTATATATTGTGGTTGGCCTATTGCCACCGTATTTAATTGGCTTGCTTATTGACCGCTTATATCCAAACTTTGCAGGTGCATCAGCCTATGTGTATATGATAACGACCATTGTTTTCTTGCTAATCCTTGGCTTTTTTCTAGACTGGTTACAAGGTTTTTTACGTGAAGATCTAACCAATCGAGGGGCAGGAATGGTACGAAGTGCACTATTTTGGCACGTCTTACATAAAGATTACAAATTTTTCTTGGATCACCCAGTAGGGGACATTAACAATAAGGTCATCCATGATTCTGCTATTTATGTGAAAACCCGTTTGATGATGTTTCCAACCCTGTTTTTAAATGTGTTGCATCTGGTTATTTTATTTGGTTTTTTATTTAGATTAAGCCACCGTTTAACACTCATTGTTTTACTAATTTCAGTTATCTTTATGATAGCTTACTCTGGAATCAACAAAAAACTGCGTCACTATAGTGTTAAAGAACGTGAAGATTTTTCAGATTTAATGACCGATGCGAATGTGACATTGACAGGAGTAGATACCATTCAGCTATACGCCGGTGAAGAATACGCTGCAAAGTATTTTGAGAATTTGGTTAACATTTATGAACACGACTTAATTGCTTTAAAGTTTTGGCAAGCCTTGTCTAAAGCGGCGACAAACATGATGACTAATATGGTACCTATTGTTATGATCATGGTAGGAATCTTTCTCTTGACTTACGATCATAACGTGACCGTAGGGAAGATTCTAGCCTTTTACTATTTCCTACCTCGATTAAAGGATCCAATCAAGGCCATTACAGATTTCAACCTTGATATGCAAAGTGCTAAAGCGGTTGAGGCGCGTATTGAAGAGCTACTGACCCGCGAAGTCGATGAAAGCATTGAGCTTGATCACGTGCAAAAAATTGATGCGTTAGCTTTTAAAGATTTAGGCTATACCCACTCAGATGGTGGTACGGTTTTAAAAGATATTAATTTTGAACTAAAGCGTGGTGACGCCTTGGCAATTTCGGGCCCATCTGGCGCAGGAAAAACCACCTTATTAAAACTTCTAAAACGTCAAGTGACACCAACAGCTGGAGTTTTGACTGTCAACGGTCAAGATTACACCACCATCGATCCAGCCAGTTATGTGTCACGGATTGCTATATTGCCTCAGCAAGTGTTTATTTTTGATACAACGCTTTATGAGAACATTAATTTTGGAAAAGGTTACTCAGAAAAGCATGTGCGTGATGTAGCTAGGTTAAGTGGCATTGACCACTTCTCCATGGATGAAAATGCCTTAGGCTTATCTGGAGGGGAACGTCAAAGAATCGGGCTTGCGCGCGCTTTAGCGTGTGAATATGACCTTCTTATTTTGGATGAGCCAACGTCAGAGCTTGATCAAGAAACTGAAACGTTAATCATTGAAAATTTGAAAAAAGTGCAAAAAGAAAACAACTGCATGATGCTTGTGGTGACTCATAGCGCCAATGTCTTGAAAAACTTATGTAACAAAGAATTGATCTTGACGAAAAATTAAAAGCCTAGTTTAATGAGATGAAAAAAAGAGGTTGTACTCACATAGTGAGTATAGCCTCTTTTTTAAACTTCAAATTTTCATTACTTTCCAGCTGCGATCATGCTTTCTGCATATCGATCAGCAGCTACGTAAGTTGGGATACCTTCTTTTTTAGCTGTTTCAATAACCATTGTTACGTTATCGTAAATCTTATCTACTGCAGCAAGAGCTCTTTCTTTGCTCCATCCATCTGGATCAATTTCCATTGCACAGTTGATGATTCCACCTGCATTGGCAATGTAGTCAGGTGCATATAAGATACCTAATTCATGAATCTTGTCACCAGCTGCAGTATCAACTAAAACGTTGTTAGCTGCACCAGAGATGATTTTACAGTTGTACTCAGCAGCGTTATCAACACTAATGATTGCTCCCATAGCACATGGTGCAAAGATATCTGCTTCAATCTTGTGGATTTCAGATACATCAGCAGTTTTAACACCGTACTCAGCAACAGCCTTTTCAACTGAAGGAGCGTAAACGTCAGCAACTGTTACATCAGCACCATCTTCAACTAACATTCCAACTAATGCGAATCCTACAGAACCAACACCTGTTAAAGTAACTGTACGACCTTTTAGATCATCTGTACCGAATACTTCTTTAGCAGAAGCACGGATAGCTTGGTATACACCACGAGCAGTGTATGGAGATGGGTTTCCACTTACAGCAGGACGCCCTACACAGTAAGGAGTTTCTGAGTTAATGTGATCAACATCAGCACATCCAATGTTCATATCTTCAGCAGTATAGTAGCTTCCGTTTAAACGGTTAACAAACTGACCATATTTTTTCAATAATTCAGGAGTTTTGGCCGTCTTTGGATCACCAATGATAACTGCTTTTCCACCACCGATTTTAATACCAGCAGCAGCACTCTTGTAAGTCATACCTCTTGATAGGCGAAGAACATCGTATAATGCCTCATCTTCAGTTGCATAGTCGTAGAAACGCGTTCCACCGATAGCAGGTCCTAAAGTTGTATCATGAACAGCGATAATCGCCTTTAATCCAGTTTCTTTGTCGTAGCAGTAAAGAACATTTTCGTGTCCCATTTCCATTGCATTTTCTAATGCTTTCATGTTAACATTCCTCCATTAAACTGTATTTTGGTTTGGCATAACCAACCAAAGGAGTTGTTGAATTTTTCTTTCGCTTTTGAAACCCTTGATACAACGAGTTTTTAAAGTGATCTTCTTATGAAATTCAATTATCAACTTCTTTGGTTGGTCATGCCTTTGTTTTTTAATGCCGATTAATGCCAATATAAAAATTTAAGTCAAAGGAAGGTAAGCTAAGGTTTACACCTTAGCTATATACTTTTCCTTCTTCTTCACCGCGTAAAACGCGTAATGCACCTAAAGCTAATGCAGATAACTCATTTTCACCTGGGTATCGTTTTACAGGGGCAATAAAGCTTACTCTCTTCTCGATTTCTGCTGTAATGTAATCACTGTATGCGATTCCACCAGTTAGAATGATAGCATCTACTTTACCAGAAACAGATGTAGACTGGGCTGCAATTTCTTTACTTACTTGTAAAGCTAAAGCGTCAACAACTAACTTAACTTCTGGCTCAGTTTTAGTTCTTTCTTCAAGATCAATCAGGTCGTTGCTACCGAAGTATCCTACCATTCCGCCTTTACCTTTGATGATGGCTTTGACTTCTGCATGGGTATACTCTCCGGAGAAACATAGTGCAGCTAATTGACCACTTGGTAATCCACCACTACGCTCAGGCGTGAAAGGACCATCACCATCTAAAGCGTTGTTTGTGTCAATAACTTGTCCTTTAGCATGACAACCGATACTGATTCCACCACCCATGTGTACAACAACTAAATTAAGTTCATCGTAAGATTTACCGATTTCTTTGCTGCAAATGCGGGCAGTAGCTTTTTGGTTTAAGGCATGGAAAATGGAGCGGCGTTCAATAAGTGGGTTTCCACTAATGCGAGAAATGTCAAGCATTTCATCTACGACAACTGGGTCAACGATGAAAGCAGGCTTTCCAATTTCCTCACCGATAGCGTGGGCGATAAGTCCTCCTAAGTTAGAGGCATGATCACCGTATTTTCCACTTTTTAAATCTTTCACCATTGGGTCATTTACATAGTAAGTTCCACTTGGAATAGGCTTAACAAGACCACCCATACCGCAGATTCCGTCTAATTCACCGATGGCAACGCCTGTTTCACCAAACGCATCCATGATAACTTTCATACGAAAATCGTATTGGTCACTTACTTTTTCATAACCTTCAATTTCTTCCATACTATGGCGTAAAACTTTTTCAAAAATTAAAGTCTCATCCTCAAATAATCCGATCTTAGTTGAGGTTGATCCAGGGTTAACAATCAAAATCTTCATCAGATTTCCTCGCTTACTTTTTAATTTCTTTACGTCCAAGCTCAATCGCTTGTAAGTTGATGTCGATTAGTTCTGGACGCTTTGATCCAAATCTTTCAGTTACGATTGGCTTCATGTCATCCATGTTAAAGAAGTCAGTCACTTCCATAACAGCACCGATAATAGTCATGTTAGCTACTTTAGGCTGTCCTAAACTAATGGCTAGTTCGTTACAAGCGATAGGAATAATAGTAACATCATCGCGAGTTGGTGCGTTTTTACATAAAGAAGAATTATAGATAATCGTTCCACCTGATACAACTTCTGGTCCGAAACGATCAAGAGAAGGTTGGTTCATTGCTACTAAAACATCTGGAGTTGAAATAACTGGTGTTCCGATCGTATCATCAGAAATAATGACGCTACATCTAGCGAATCCACCACGCATTTCTGGCCCGTAAGAAGGCATCCAAGTTACATCTTTACCATTAATCATACCAGCTTCAGCTACAATTTGTCCTGCTAAAAGGATCCCTTGACCACCGAAACCAGCAAAAATCATATTGTATTCCATCTTATTCTACCTCCTTGAAAACACCTAGTGGGAAGTTTGGAATGACATCTTCTTTGATCCAGTCTAAAGACTCAACTGGGTTCATTTTCCAAGCAGATGGACAGGTTGATAATACTTCAACTAATGTGAAACCTTTTCCTGCAATCTGATATTCAAAAGCTTTCTTGATTGCTTTTTTAGCTTGAGCTGTATGCCTTGGATCATGAACGCTTACACGTGCGATGTAAGCTGGTCCTTCAATCGTTGATAACATTTCACAAACTTGAAGAGGCTTAGATCCGTTTAAGAATGAACGTCCGTAAGGAGAAGTAGTAGAAACTTGTCCTTGTAGAGTTGTTGGAGCCATTTGACCACCAGTCATTCCATAAATTCCGTTGTTAACGAAGATAGTAGTAACGTTTTCGTTACGAGCGGCTACGTGAACACCTTCAGCCATCCCGATACTTGCGAAGTCACCATCTCCTTGGTAAGTAAATACTACGTTGTCTGGATTAATACGCTTAACACCTGTCGCAACAGCTGGAGCACGTCCGTGAGCACCTTCAATTCCGTCACAGTTGAAATAGTTATAACCAAGAACCGAACAACCTACAGAACCTACTGCGATAGACTTATCTCCTACACCTAGCTCTTCTAGAACTTCAGCAACTAAGCGATGGATGGTTCCGTGGGTACAACCTGGACAGTAGTGGAAGATGTTTTCAGTTAACATACCTGTTTTTTCAAATGATTTACCCATAATTATTCACCACCTAATCTTTCAATTTCTGCTACTACTTGCTCTGTAGTTGGAACAATACCACCCATTTCACCGAAGAATGTGATAGGCTTAGTTCCTTCTAATGCGATTTTAACATCGTATAGCATTTGTCCAGCTGACATTTCAACTACAAGCACAGACTTAGCATTTTTAGTTGTTTCTTTTAACTCAGCATGAGGGTATGGCCAAACCGTAATTGGTCTGAATAATCCAACTTTGATTCCTTTAGCTCTAGCTGCTCTAATAGCTGTACGAACAACACGAGAAGCTGATCCATAAGCAACAACGATTATGTCTGCATCTTCACATTCGAACGTTTCGTACATAACTTCTTCTTTAGACATAACAGCATACTTTTCTTGAAGACGCTTGTTATGGTCATTTAAATCCTCAGGAGCAAGGTATAGAGATTTAACGATGTTTCTGTTTCTTGATCCAGCTTCACCAGTAACAGCCCATGACTTGTCATAGTCTTTAGACGTATCCCAAGCCTTGAATTCACATGGCTCCATCATTTGTCCAATTAGACCGTCTACTAAAATCATAGCAGGGTTACGGTAATGATCCGCACGATCAAATGCTTTTTGTGTTAAGTCAACAGACTCTTGAACAGTAGCAGGTGCATAAACTAATACGTTGTAGTCACCATGACCTCCACCTTTAGTAGCTTGGAAGTAGTCTGATTGAGCTGGCTGAATTCCACCTAAACCTGGTCCAGCACGCATAACGTTAACAATAACAGCTGGTAGTTCAGCACCAGCAATATAAGAGATTCCCTCTTGCTTTAAACTTAGACCTGGTCCAGAAGAACTAGTCATAACACGAGCGCCAGCACCAGCAGCACCGAAAACCATGTTGATCGCTGCTACTTCAGATTCTGCTTGAACGAAAGTAGCTCCATCGATTTTTGGAAGTTTAGCTGACATGTACTCGATTAATTCATTTTGTGGTGTAATAGGGTAACCGAAGAAAGCATGACATCCAGCTTGGATAGCTGCTTCAGCAATTGCATTATTACCTTTCATTAACTTTTTCAAATTTTTCACCTCTTTTAACCTTTAGTTTTTAAGCTTGTATTTCAATAGCTACATCCGGACACATTTGACCACAGAACATACATGCGATACATGCACTTTCATCGGTGCACTCTGCCGGTGCATACCCTTTGCTGTTAATTTCAGTTTGAGACAGTTGAAGAATCTTTTTTGGACAAACAGAAACACAGATGTCGCATCCTTTACAGATGTTTTTGTCGATTATTACTTTTGCCATGCTTTATCTCCTTTCTTCCTTGAGTCTTAAGGGTTTTCTTTATAGGGAAATATTTCACTAAATCACCCTCTGGGGTCATTATAGCACAGCTATTTGGGCTAAGCAAGAGGGGTTGAAATGGTGTATATTAATATATAAAAAAGCATTTTCCATTTCCGACACATAAGGTTGATAACTTTGCACATTTTTTGCAAAAAAGCGTAGATGAGTTACCAATTAACGTGTCAGAAGGGTGCAAAAAATTTAAAAAAATTTTTAATTTTTTGCTGAAAAAACATTATTTTGCTGAAAAAATATTGAGTGCACGTTTAAGTCGATTTTTTGTAGGATAAAATGTAGAAAATTTATGTACCAAAAAGGGATAAATTTAGCACTTACCGGTTTTTTTGCACATTTAAACAGAAAAAGAGCGTCATTTCCGAGGAAATAATACGAGAGGAGATGAAGATTTACTAGCAACTGAGAAAAGCAAATCTTATGTAAATTCAATCGTTTTCCATTGACGAACCATGGATTAAAAAGTATAATGAAGAAGATTGGAAGATACGATCTATTTTTGGAGGTAATTATGAAAAAGTTATTAGCTTTGATGAGTGTATTAGTACTTGGTTTGGTTTTAGTTGCATGTAGCGATGATGACACGCCAAACGAAGTGGCAGATGGCGAAGTAGAAATTGAAACGTTAACCATCTATTTCGTTCCTTCTCGTGATCCGGAAGAAATCATTTCAGCAACTGAGCCTTTAGCAGATATGTTAATTGCAGAGTTAGCAGAGCTTGGGTTCAATGTAGGAAACATTGATATTCACGTTGGAACAACCTTTGAGGCAGCAGGACAGGCGCTACATGCGGGGTCGGCTGACATAGCGTTCTTGCCAGGTAGCACTTACGTTTTATTCGATGACGGTGTATCGGTTATTTTAACAGCAACCCGTGCTGGTCTATCGAAAGATTACGAAACGCCTGCTGAGTGGAACGATGGCGAGCCAACGCTATTAACAGATGATCAAGTGATGTCTTACCGTTCTTTAATTTTAGCTGGGCCGTCTGAGCGCGGACGCGAATTAGCTGATATTGTAAACAGTGGCGGAGAGTTAACGTGGGAAGATTTAGATGGTGCAAACTGGGGACATATGTCACCAGCATCGCCTGCTGGATTTGTTCATCCGACCTTGTGGTTACAACAAAATTTTGGGATGAACCTAACGGATTTATCTTCAGCGGTTCAATCTGAGTCGTTTGCCGCATCCTTTGCTAACTTAGCTGCAGGACAATTGGATGTTATCACGGTCTTTGCTGATGGGCGTCGTGGATTTGAAGAACAATGGACCACAGAGTTCGGACGTGAGTTATCCATCTGGGAAGAAGTAGATGTCATTGGTGTAACGGATCCAATCTTTAACGACACCATTTCTGTATCAGATGCATCTGCTGTGATGACACCTGAGCTGATTGAAGCGCTACAAACGGCATTCATTAACATTGCGAATACGCCTGAAGGGCTAGAAGTGATTGCGATTTATAATCACGAAGGGTACGAAGTAGCAAATAGCTCTGACTACGATTTAGAAAGAGATGCTCAAGCGTTGATTCGCGAATTACAAGAAAACTAAACATCGCGTTAAAATAATGGTCAGTGCCATGAGTTGGTAACTGACCTTTTTATGCTTTAACGGATTTAAACCTGTAAAGAAAGGAACATGCAACATGATCGCTTTTAAAAATGTGAACAAACACTACAAAAATGGATATCATGCTTTAAAGAACATTGACTTAGAAATCAGGCAAGGGGAATTTGTGGCCATTATCGGACTGTCTGGGGCCGGGAAATCAACCCTCATTCGAACGATTAACCGGATGATTGATACGACCGACGGTGAGTTGACCGTAGATGGTACCGATGTGAAGGGATTAAGTGGAAAATCGTTACGAAAATTCCGCCGTCGCATTGGGATGGTCTTTCAATCGTTTAATTTGGTGACACGAACCAGTGTCATTAAGAACGTGATGGCAGCAATGGTACCAGATCTGCCATTTTGGCGTACGCTACTTGGTGTTTATCCTGAATCGTGTAAAGTCGTTGCCTTAGAAGCGTTGGATAAAGTAGGAATTTTAGACAAAGCTTACGTACGTGTGGATGAATTATCCGGTGGTCAACAACAACGGGTAGCATTGGCGCGAACGTTGGCACAAGATCCAAAAATCTTGCTCGCCGATGAACCGGTTGCTTCATTAGACCCAGTAACCGCTCGTCAGGTCATGGATGATTTTAAGCGCATTAATAAAGAAATGAACATTAGTGTGTTAATTAACATTCACCACGTTGACCTTGCATTGGAATATTGCGAACGTGTGATCGGTATTCAAGGGGGGCAAATCGTTTTTGATGGTAAGGCAAGCGATGTGACCGAAGAGGTGTTAACCGCCATTTACGGTTCTAAAGCTAAAGTTCAGGAGGAAAGGGGAGACGCGGTGTGAATTTAGTTCAAAAAGTTTTAAAACCTAAAGAGCATACGCTGTCCAATGGAAAAAAGTCCTTTGAACCACGCTCGTTGGTACTGCCTATCACCATCCTTGTTTTGATTGTCATGTGGTTATCGATGGACATGACAGGCTTTAATTTGGAAGTTCTTGTACAACGTGGAGATCAGTTTTTTGTGATTTTAAGAAACATGTTTCCACCTAACTTCAATCACGTAAACCGTGTGATTGGGCCATTGCTTGATACCATAAAGATGTCTTTGCTTGGAACCATCGTTGGTGCCGCTTTTTCGGTCCCATTTGCCATTATTGCTTCCACTAACATTGTTAAAAGCAAACTGATCGTTGGTGCGTCTAGAATCTTTCTCGGTGTGTTGCGAACCATTCCAACACTGGTAACTGCCTTGGTTGCTACCTTTATTGTGGGGTTCGGTGCAACGGCTGGAACCATCGCCATTGCGATCTTCACCTTTTCTTTTATTGGAAAACTG
>Ga0131853_10013525_pt1 | contig 14966 bp, 12 predicted proteins | sample TergutLab28metaG_FD_92764 | JGI IMG/M metagenome (GOLD analysis project Ga0131853, IMG submission 92764) | Labiotermes labralis P1 segment gut microbial communities from Petit-Saut dam, French Guiana - Lab288 P1 (version 2) (version 2) | ecosystem: Host-associated > Arthropoda: Insects >... | reverse complement strand
TGTGTGTGTGTGTGTGTGTGTGTGTGTGTGGATGCAATTTTGTTACAGCAAATATACGTGTAACATGGAATTTACCCTACTATTATATAATATTTTAGTAGACTTGTAAATATGTCATTATAGTTTCAAGTTTATGAACGTTGGTACGTAACATATGTGTATTTATCATTATTACAGTCCCCAGTTTGTTATTAGCAATGTTTATTATATTAAACTTACTACTCATAATCGGTCTTAAATCTGCCATTAAATCCCAATGTCAAACTTACATATACATATAAAATAATCAGGCTTACTCCATTATTACCAGTCTAGTACGGTCTAGCGTCTACTCTCTCTTCCCCCACAGCTCTATCTGCTGCTTATCATGCAGTGAAAATGAAACGAGTATCTTACAAACAAAGATCCCTTACTCTATTCTTCGTTGTTTTATAGGACGCTCGGTATGCGTACATAATCATTTCGCTACATTTTAATTGTTGTAGATGTTCCAGTAAATGAACTTCAGATGTAGCAGTAAGGCTGTTCTGTAGCAAGGTCTTTCCTTCAGCTGTGTTCAGTAACACAAGCTCCAGCAGACACTGGTTGTCTGTAACCTACTCCTCATTTGCATTTTCTTTGTGTGTTACTCTTCGCTTCTAACGCAGCGTGCGGTAACTACTACTGTGTGCTTGGAACGAAACGGTTAACTACATGGTGAAAAAAAAAAAATACCGGCTCTATGGAATCCGAAGTTTCTCTGTGCTCGTGAAAACCAACACTGGACCTCACAGTGAGCCGTTGTACCCCATACAGTGAACCTCACATCATATCGCTGTAATAACTGTTTTAACATTGTTCACTAATAGAAACGTAGTTACCTCTAGAAGTCTCTTCTCCTGCGATTCCCAGGCCAAGATCTGGAGAAATTTATTTCTACCACGCGTGCTATATGTCCCACCCATCTCATCCACCTACATTTAATCAACCCAATACTATGTGAAGAGTACACATTACGAAGCCCAAGCGCACATTTTTTGAATCAGTTTGTTGCTTGCCGCAAAACAAAATATTTTCCTCATCTTGTAGATAAATTACCAATTTCATAACCCCGTACCAAACACAATGAAACTGGACATTTGAAGGTAAACTGAATAATAGCATAAGTTCGCCATATTTAATCTGCAGTGCTGGTTTAAACAACCCACGCCTACTGCGACTGCCAGTTACGTCCCAGAAGACGTGCCGGTCTAATCACGCGCAGGTCAGAGCACAGATCATCCAGGTCAGAGAATCTAACCAATAATGGCAATCATGCCTCGTTGTCAGTTCAAAACTCGTAGCATATTTCAAGGCGTACTGTGAGCTGCCGTCAGACACCAAGCAAGCTTTGCAGTAATATTTAACGAGCTCAATGTCCGAAGTAAGCCGTAGTAGAAGAAAATTATCATAAAAAATAAACCTGCATTGACAACAAATAAATATAGCCTAGTTCACGGCTTAAAAAAAACCAGCCAATTTAGTATTCTTGTCAGGATTTGGTATATAGTTTTGTGTATCGTACTGTGAAAGAGGAAGCCGGAATAGTTCAGTCAGTGTAGTGACCAAGCCGTGGGCGGCACGTCCAGGAGACTGACCCTCGGCGGCGGCAAGAGAATTTTGTGTTTTTCAAAACGTCCAGACGGGCTCTCGGGATCACCCAGCCTCCTGTTCAATAGGTACCGGCGTGCTCCCCAAGGGCACAGCTGACGGATCGTGAAGCTTATTTTTATTTATTTGCGCTCAGCACATTAAAATTATTGAGACAAATAACGGGAAATTCAATAAATAATCGTAATTTTGTTCAAAGTTTATAATTTCTGTTAGAGGCGGTGATTGTTATTAATCGCCCGCGGCGTTAGAAAACACAATTGCGGCACAGCGTAGAGCTGCATGCCGACATCCTCTACATCGCTCTATATATCTACTTCACTTGCGAGCTTCAAACTGAAGCACGGATTTTATCCATACCGGTAGTTAATGTGACAGTTGCTTTATTCTAATTCCCATTCGGTGTAAAATTGTGTCCTCCATTCTATACAATGCTAACAGGTGTTTCCTTTAACAGTTTCCCCACATACTTTCTTCTTTTCCTTTATTCAGGCGTGTACTAGCGACTGCTATTACAGAAACGTGGTTTGCGTGTCAATGATCTGGTCTAGTGATGAAATGCTCGTGATGTTGGTTATCCTGTTCCGATGGCGGTGGGATCGGAGAGTGACATCTGGAGGTATCATTGAAACGGTAATTTACGTTGCAATGTTATGCGGCCAGTAAATAATTGGCACGTAACAAAATGAACGCTTGTGAGTGAAACTTAAAGTAGTTGCTAGACGTGAGAAGCAGAATGCCCCAAAAAAGTTAAGGAAGTGGACTGCTGAACTCCATGCGTGCTGTCCTCAACGTCACCTTTCATCCATTGACCAATTATTCATCGCCATTTTGTTTAGCTTTGTGTGTTTATGATGGAACTGGTTCAGGTTTCAGGTAAACATTTTCGTTGTTTATGTGAATGAAATTGTGAGCCTATGTTGTAATGTGTCCCGTAATAGGTAGTATAGGCTTTCATCTTACTTAATTGTGTGTTGCGTGTGAAGTTCGTGGTAATGTACAGTATTTTGCTGCTAAAACAGTAGAAGAACCGGAAGTTTACAGCAAATAGGATGGAGAATGGATGTAAATACTGTGCGTCTCTTGATTGTGTGATGTATTACAGAGATTAGATTGGCATTCGTAGGGGTGAAATGATGTGTGGTACGAACATTGATTTGAAGCAAGTTTCATTCGATTATCTTGAATGTATACGTCAATTTCTGCTACTTGCAGTGCCATAATGGCCTTGTTTGTATGTTTTTATTCAGTAGGAGGAGAAGAAGAAGGTCTGATTTAGTAACATACCCACGTATTTAAGAGTGATGGTTTTGTTTTGACATGTGAAGATTTTCGCGGGTTTTCATGTCGATAAAATAACACATTTGGGCATCAGGAAGCTTAATCACGTTGGAATAATGATTGCATAATAAACACATGTATAAACATGAGAAGTTTGGCGTAAGCGTAATTACTGTAGTTATGAAGGGAATAATGCCAATACATACTTATAGCAGAGGACTGATTTCATTTGATTTGATGAATGACACATTAATTACTTGTAGTACAGTAAAGACTAAATATACAGTATGTCATTTCCGTTGGGCTGTGTGATTGTCATGAACTGGTAACGTTGGTAATATTATTAGGAACACTTTTTTTTTTTTGGTTAAATGTGGACTACCTGTCATACTTATTGAAAATTTCAGCTCCATGAACCAGAATTGTATTTTGGAACTGAATGTTTTGATATTATGATACATTTGTGATGAAAAAAAAATTGAATTTAATAAAATAGAGGACATGCATTATAAGAATACAAAGAAAAAGCAGCATAGGAGTTAACTTCTCATATTCTGGTATAGTTTCATTTGTGGATACAACATGAAGTTTTGAAACTTTTTTTAGGAGACATGTGGTAGCAAAAAGAATATCACAGTTCGTGTTTAGTTGAATGTATCTTATTTCCTCCATTGCTGTGATGTTGTTGACTTTATTTACTGACACATTTGTTTGTGATGGATTTAGAATTTGGCAGTATTTTAAGTTCTGACAATAAGTTAATATCAAATTTAGTAAGTGCAAATGAAACTAAAATATTGCACAGTTTTGTGATAGATGAGGTTATATAGGCATATGCTACAGGCCATGTGTAATATAGTGGTTTTATATAGTTCCCGAGTAATTATAAATCTCTAATTTATTGTTCTGTTACATGCCTGTTGAAGGTGCAGTAGCTACCACGATGGTTCACATTGGTATATTGTGGTGTTTTTCATTATTAAGCATATTGCTGTCCATTGCCATGAATGTATGTACTTAAATTATGATGCTACTTGCAAGATATTTCATAACTTTTATGTAAGTAGCATTGGCAGTTACAGGCTATACTTTTAGCTTGCTTGTATGTGTAATGCAAAATCTCTTCATTCCTTTAGAACACTGTAGTGTATGTGCATTGTGTTGTTTTAATTGTTGGGCTTATTTCCCGAGTAGTTAGGAATCCTCTAAATCTCATTTTGGAACAAGAAAGTTAGACAGGAGAGTAACTGAAGTTAAAAGAAATTAATTAAGTGCATTGTGTATATTGTATGTAGACAGTTTTTAAGACATAGTATCCATTAGTGTACTGGCATTTTGTGTGCAATGACATGGATAGGTTTGCTGGTTCTGAAATTACACGCCTGTGGTGATGTCTTTCAAGGATATTGTCATTAGGTTCTGAATTTCTTTTTTTACCATGTTTGACTGTTTGGGTCTGCAAATTGAATGTGGCCTTTGCTTTTCTGGAATGTCATGTAATGGTGACTGTTAGTTACAGCATTTCAGGACAGCGTATTGGTCCCTTCATCAAGGGTCAGGCAGGCCTGGCATTGATTGGTAGTTAGTGGCTGACGTTGTGCGATAGCCTGCCTGTCTGATCTTAAAGGGTCAAGCAGTACGACCATTTGGGACAGCCCATTTTTCTAATCTTCAAGGGTCAGGCGTGCATTGTACACTGCCTGACCCTGGAAGATTCAACCAATAGGCTATCCCGAAATGTTGGTGACTAAACCACCAGTCAGCACTGCATAATATCCCAGAAAGGTGAAGACCTCATTTATACATGGTGGCAGAAGGCTGAAATTATGCAAATTGAGTATGGGTAGTTTTGAACGTTATTTTGTTGTGGGATGTAATGTGTAGTTTATAGACAGTACCAGTTTCTTGGAGGAACCTGCTGTCTGAACCTTAGGTTTGGGGAGCTAACTAAGAACTCCTTTGCCATGTAGATGGAGCCAGTTTGTTTCTCCAAAATATTGGTAGCTGTTCACGTAACTGCTTAGCATGACATTACACTTGATAGCAGTTTTCATTATCACTGCCACAAGAACATCAGACCTCAGGGACTGAATCAGTGAAGATTTGCGTAGAAGCTACAATGAAAATGAATACAAAAATTAATCAGAAAGACTTACAGGAAGCCTTAGCCATAGTTTAGAGGATAATATTAAAATGGTTAGTAGAGATATGTGGTGGGAGGTTGTGGCCTGGATTGAACTGCTTGAGATGGTTTTCATTTGTGGTCCCCAGTGAAGATGGTAATGAATTTCCAAGTGTAATAAAGGGGGATTCATAGACTGAGCAACTGTATATTTTTTTAAAGACATATGTGCATCACATAGTTACCACAAAGGTGTGGGAAAAAGTTTTAATACTGATGGTTAGGGAGTGATAGAGACTTGAATAGTTGTACATCTGGTGTAAAATGCAGAATAGCTGTGGGTTTTGCCTGAACTTCTAGTGGTAGTGGTAACACTTCACATTATTTAAAGACAGCTGGAATGTGGTGCTGACCAACTACCTCTGCTGTTGGGTCTAATACAGTCTTATTTGGACAACTGACATCACTACTGAGGCTGTTTTGCGTGACAGAACGCAGTGCAGTGCTGTCTGCAATTGCAGTTTGCTACCAGTCAAGATCCATGCATTTTAGTTCAAATTGTTGTAGTTAATGCAGGTTTTTATTTATTTTGATTATTTAAAGAAGGTTTGGAACATGTTATTTCAGTGTATGGCACGTTTTAATTTTAAAGTTTGACGTACCATTGTTTTCTTACATAATTAGTTAATAAGTGAAGGCTGTTCCCAACACATCTTTATTTTTGTAATTCTTATGGGAATATGTTTCAACCCTCACAGGTCATCCTCACACACATACTTGATAAAAAACTTAAAAAAGATATGAAATTGCATTTGCTAAAATGAGGTCTCACTTATTACAATGATGTTGTGTTTAATTTCTTCATGTTACTTCTGTCATGAATAAAAATTTAAGTTCAAGTAAATACAATTAAACTGATGGAAGGTGGTGTGTTGACACAGACAGCACAAAGTAGATTACTCTGCTGCCTCTCAATATACAGATGTTCGCATGCTTCCTTCCTGTAATGGTATGTATAATAAGAAATAAGATTTTTTTGATTAGAACAATAACTTTTTGTTGCTCTTTTCAGTGTGATGGTTACAATTTTCAAGTGATGATAAGTGTATGTAAGCTCAGGCTGATCCCAGCTGTTGTGCAGTTCAGCCTGAGCTTACAATTACATACTGCCACTTGAAAAATTAAAAGTAGTACATTGAAAATAGCAACCAAAGTTATATTGTTCCAGTCAGAAATATTTTAATTTTTATTGTATATACCATTTCAGGAATGAACCATACGAATATCTGTATATTGACATACAGAAGAATATTCTACTCTGCGGTTCTGTGTCCACATACCACCTTCCATCAATTTGACAGCATTTATTTCAACCTAATATTAATTCATGACAGAAGCAACTTTAAAAAAATGAGAAAGAACGAAAGTATGAAAACTGAGATCTCGTTTTAGCAAATGCAATATTATATCTTTGTAAGTGTTTTATCAAGTATTTGCATGATGATGACCCTTTAGGGCTGAAACATTTTGCTATAAAAAAGTATGCAAATACAGTTGTAATGGTTTTAACTTATTAACTGGTAATGGCAGTTTCACTTTGCATGTTTAAAGAAGGTGCTGGAAGTGGTTTCCGTCAGTCTGCAAATGCTTGTCACATGAAACCAAGATGTTTTTCATTATACACTGAAGTACTGCTGGTGAAATTGAAGGCATTACATCCTGAATGCTTTCTTTCAGGTCATCTTCAGTGCAAGGATTGTTGTACACTTTATTTGTTAACGTGCCCCACGAGTGAAAGTCGCACAGATTCAGATCTGTTGAAAGAGGGAACCACACTTTTTTTCTTATAATTCTAGCACCAAGAACTTTTTAAGCAATGCATGGAGTTTTCTGTGTCAGCTGTTGCACTGCCGTGCTGAAAAAAGTTTCAGGTTCTCACATAATCCGACAAGTTTTCAAAAAAGTGATTTCAGAATATATGTAACACATCAGTGTGAATTGTTTTGTATGAGTGTGAAAGTTGGTCATTTACACTGAGGGAGGAATGTAGGCTAAGGGTGTTTGAGAATAGGGTGCTGGGGAGAATATTTAGGCCTATGAGGGATGAGGTAGCAGGGGAGTGGAGGAAACTACATAATGAGGAGCTTACTGATGTGTACTCCTCACCATATAGTACTTGGGTGATCAAATTGAGAAGAATGAGGTGGGCAGGCATGTAGCACGTGGGGGGGGGGGGGGGGAGAAGAGAGATGAATTCAGGATTTTGGTGAGGAAGCCTGAGGGAAGAGACCACTTGGAAGACCCAGGTATAATATTAATATATTAGGGATAATATAATAATATTATATATAATAATATAGGATAATATTAAAGTGGATCTTCAGAAAGTGGGATGGGGGGTATGGACTGGCTTGATCTGGCATAGGGTAGGGACAGGTGGCGGGCTCTTGTGAATGCAGTAATGAACTTGCTGGATGCCATAAAATGCAGGGAATTTCTTGACTAGCTGAAGAACCAGTTGGCTTCTCAAGAAGGACTCTGTTGCATGGAGTTAGTAAGTACAGAAGTCAGTAAGTAATCAGTGTGAATTCCTGGTCTCACAAATAATAATCCTAACAGGACTCACAGCACATCATGTACTAACTGTAGCATCATGTAATGACATTTTGTTGTTTAACACAGGATTCATTATTTTGTATTGTAAAGGAACAGTATTCTATGGAATGAGAGCACATGCACATGAAAGGAAAGAATGTCTTCAGAAAATCTGAAAGAAGATTAAGTAGAAGTGTAATAGGGATTTACTGTGCAGCACGTGTAAACTATAGCGCAGTCTGCACTGCTGGCGATTTCTTTCTAGTTGACATTGAGTCAGTATTTGGTAAAACAGACCATTATTTTCAACAGTACACAGTCAGGATTGAATAACTAAAATATTTTTGTGACTTTATTTAAAAAGAATGCAGAATTATTTTAGGACATAGCTTAACATCGTGGACATAATCCTTCTGGCCACACCATGGCCCTGGTGTCGAGTCAAGCTCTAAATGAGTACCAGGAATATTTCCTGGGGAGTGAAGGTGGCCAGTGTGTAGGGTTGACAACGTTGCCACCTTCATGTGCCGATTGTCTTGAAATCTGGGAGCCTTCAACCTCCTGGAACCCTCAGGGCCTGCCCAGGCCTGTACAGGGATTGCTTTATCTTTTACCTTTACCATAGCATAATGTAGTGGCTACATAATTTCCTTACTGAAGATTGCCCTGTAGTTTTACATGATTTGTTCAGTGACAAGGAGTCATTGTTCTTCTTTGTCTTCTTGAAAACACACCTGAAAATGTTTCTCGATGCCATACTCGGAAATGATGGGACAAAGCGACATGATTTCAAACAAAGACAGAAATTTATTTCCTTGTCATACTACTTTCTTCAAGATGAATTGAATGACCTTCACAGTGATGTTCAAGCTTTGCTCAGTGCACTTCAAGAAGAAGGTCTGATGACTACTGCAGTTGTTATGAACTGTGTGAGTTGATTTTATGACACTGCAGTAAGATATATAGAAGTATGGTCAGATTTGTTCTTTGTACATATGGGAAAGCATTGGATTTCAATGAGCATGTCAAAATCTGCGCTGATGATATAAAGAATTTCATCCCTGTGTTCAGCATTTTAAAAGATTTTTTGCTGAGGGTACACATGAAGCTATTTGTTGAAGAAAGAATGGAGCAGTGGAACAAACATGGATGTAATGTTGATGATGGATGGGGACAAGTTTTTAAGGTATTTAACCTTTAGACGCCTAACGTCAACTATAGTTGACGTACCGCACCGCTAACCTCCAAAGTTGCATTTTATATATGTATTCAACAAATATATGTACTGAATATTTTAAACATGGTGTGTACTCTCCGTTTTTTTCTCTTCAAAATGCAGTTTGCTTCATAATTCTAACATATTTTTTCCCGTATTATTCTCATTTAATACACAGGTGTGCTAAAATTAAAAAAAATAATTCCGGCGCCAAAAGGTTAAACAACACATCAGTGCCATGAACACAGAATGCTTTTTAGCTTTTTTTGGCACCACCAGGCTGTATGATGCTTCAGTACAGAGTATTTTCTCTATGATGTTTTTCTTGTGAAATGCCATTAAAAATAGTCTGCAAGTGGATGCTGTGGAGTCATTGCTGGGCTTAATAACATATTTTGAAGGCGTTACCTGTTACGGATTTTTTTATATATATATATATATATTTGAGGATAACAGACATCCATATGTGATGTAAAGGAAAAAGAAATCATGGCAATAGAGAAATCATGTGAAGAAGCAGAAGTTTCAAACGGTCAACTAGTTGATAAGATGACCCATAAGGAAGGTTAGATTAGTAACGTGAAGTTAGTATTTTTTATTGTGCATTATCCTGTCTAGACTAAAAATGTTTCAGACCCTTAGGTAAGTGGCCTCTCAAATTTAGTGATTCCTAAGAGATAAAATTTTCCAGTTTTTCATTACCTTATTCTGGGAGTGCTGCTTGTGTGTGGTGTATATACAGTGACAGCTTCATGAGGTATATTTTGTGGGAGTGAGGTGGCATGTGAGTTGGGTTAGCTGCAGAGAGTGACTAGTGATAGTTGCCAGGTAAAATAATGCTTCTGTGTGTGTGTGTGTGTGTGTGTGTAACTATTTACATGTTTGTGGCATTGTTCTTACATTCAGGAAATGGCATATTTTATGAGTGTGTGCAAGATTATTGCCTTCATAGGTGTGACACCATTTAATTTTGTAGGTGGGGACCATTGTTTTGGAGGAAAAAGAGGATATGTCAGGGAGAAAGTCAAGAAAGTATATAATCAAATGGTGATACGCATATTGTAGTCTTTAAATATGTTTGTTTTTATTACTTGGTTTACATGGTACATTTCTGTGTGATGGCCCCTTGTTGAGTGTGAGGTGTGAGACTGTGTTGTTCTGTACTACATTACCTTCTTTTCAGTATCATTATTGTCATCGTTGTAGTCATCAGTTCTTATAAAGTTTTTTTTTATTATTATTATTTTATTTGAACTTATCATTTCCTTGCACACATTGTTTGGACAAGAACAATCAGGATGAAGGGTCCATGTTAGAGGTATAATACCAACTTCCTTTCTTCCACGTGTTTGAAAAGGGGCAAGAATTACCTGAATTTTCATCTCAGAAATTTATATAACTCTGTCTAATCCGTTCAAGTTTCTTCGGTTTGTAGCTGGGCAGATATTTGGCACCTCACACAAAACTGCAGAAAATGTACTGGAAATGTCTGATTAGTTTGGATCAGTAGTAATACTAAGAAAAAAAATTGTTATCATGGTATAGGAAATGCTTCACTTTTTTAGTACCTTTGGATATGATGACAATTTGGCAATCTGGTGTTCTTCATAGTCCTATGCAAGTGGTTTTATTCTGCTCAAATTGTTGGGAATCTGTGATTCATATTATTTCAGTGAACATTTATTGAGTCTGTGTAGTATGTGCATTCTTTTGTAGTGTATTAAATATGTGTTATTACCGAATGAGATTGGCGTTAATATTAATACATATTGAAATTTATTTCTGCTCGTTCCATCTGATCCTGTGATGTTTGTGTGAGTGTGTTCAGTGTGTGCTTCTCTCTGTTTGAACTGTCATGTGTGCCATTATCAAGTCATGTTGACATGACAAGCTAATGTTACTAAACTCGGATGAACTTCATTTCAACATTTGCAGGTACCATGAAAAAAAGGAAACTGGAGACATGGGTACCTGTTGGAAATGCAGTGACAGCACAATACATTGGTAGGCATTTGTTAATATGAATAGGCTGTGGAAGAACTGATGTTAACAATTCAGACTGTGAGCCTTGAGTTTTTTGATAATTGTCTGTGTCATGGATATATATCAAGGCGCATTTTCATTCCACTTTAATGAAGAAGGTTTCTGTCCCTAAGTCACTGACAGATGTTTCACATGACTTTGTTTACAAGAGCAGAGAGTGGACTGTCAAAAGTTAAAACAAGTTTGTTTTGTTAGCACCATTGATTGTGATCATTGTTCGAATGAAGACGTGACAAGCACGACAGTATTCGTTATAACCTGTCTTGATAGAGACATCATTGATGGTCGCCATAATTGTGTTAAACTGTTCTGACTTGTCACAGTTTTGGGACTGTTACTTTCTTTCAAGATTAGTCACAGTTTGTGACGGTCTTACATTCATATGCAAGCTGGATTAACATATTCTGTGCAGCAACTAGGCTGCAGGCTGGAGATATGAGGACTTGTGAATCGATTTCTGGAAGGGGCATGAGATTTTTTTTTCTTTGTGAAAGCATCCAGACTAGTTGTGGAACCACCAATTATAGTGGATGCCAGGGGTGCTTCCGCTGGGAGTACAGTGGCGGGACATAAAGCTTACCACTCAGTATCTAGCGCTGGGGTTAAGGAAGAGTAGGGCTATACCTCCACTGCCTCGTATGCCTTAATGGCATGCATAGGCAACTTAACATTCTTGTATCTTTGTTTTCTTCTCAAGCGCTACAGTTAGTTGTGGACCCTGGATCCAATATATTCTTGCTGCATTCCCGACAGTCTCCAGCCATTGTCTGCCTGTTTTTCATTTCCCTATATTTAAGCCCTCTTCAACTTGAGTTCTCCATTTTTACATGGCTGTCCTCATTTCCTTGTTCCTTCCATTGTAGTTGCAAATTGTTTTGGCATTCTTACATTTTGCATTCTTTCAGCATGACCATACCATCTTGGTTGGAGGGATTGTGTAAATTTTACCATGCCTTTCCCTTGTCTATGATCTCCTTGTTTGTTCTTATTCGCCAGCATTTTTTTCCTCTTCTGGGCCCATATATTTTTCTTACAATCTACCTTTCAAATATTCTGAGGGTGGTGGTTTCTTCCATGGTCATTTTCCAAGTTGCTGACCCGTAGGTCATTGCGGGTCATAGAGTTTGATGCAGTATTAATTTAGTATTTTGTGATAGGAGTTTGGATCTGAAGAGCTTAATATGTGCTAGGCATGTAGAGCAGTTTGTGACCTTCTTGTATCAACATTCCTGTATCGACTTTTTTATTTTTTCTGTCACTGTAACCCTAAGGAGATTTGGCAAGTTTCTCTGAAAATGGTGGTAATTTTTTTACCACTGTAATATGGTGTGATACTGTTAAAAGTCAGTGAGCCTCATTACGGTGTGTTTATAATTCTGTGCTGCCTTCAGCAGTGTGTCTTAACTCATTCTGTCCACATGGTCTTTTGATCTTCTTGTGTAAGAAGTAATCATTTAACTCTGGTACTGATGTGACATGTCTCATGCATTTCATTATTTGTTTTTTTTAATGAACTAAGGGTTTGTCAGTTATCATTTCTACTGCTTGCATTATTTTTTCTCTTCACCTTTGTTACTGCTATAAGAGGTGCGATTATAAAATTTGCGGACAGTTTTTTCCTAATGATAACCGAATTTACTTGATATTCCATGCTGGCCCCTGTAAAGTAGTACCCTAGTGACGATGCATTGGGCCCAGAGATGGTGCTGTTGTTGGAAACATTTACTAGCATCCTCTTTTTGGAGCTCAGCAAGTGTAGCCTGTGATTATTTTTGAATCATGCTGATGTCATTGTTGGATACAAATTTGTGCACAGAGTGGTCAGTGGCATTGCTGTATCAGAGAAACCAATCTGCAGTGTTCCATTTCTTGGTCATAGTTGCTGCGGTTTTTTTTTGTAGACTTTATAGAAAATCTCCGCAGAAATGTTGGTTCATAGGCTGTTCCTGTGGAAAAAATTTGTGATTAACAATTCTATGCCTGTTAGAAAAATATATCCGTGTGAACTTCACACTGGAACAAGCTTGTGTGGTCCTCTTTGGATATGGAGATGAAGGCTGCCTCAACTGAGAAGACTTGCTCTAGTTTTTATCATCTTGAAGGTTCTTTAAACTCTGTTTTTTTATGAAGGAGCAGAAATCTGAGAGGGAACAGCACACAGTAACACTTCACAAGGCATTACTTCACAGTAATATGCTGGAACTTTGAAATGAACACTGCATGAGTCTGCAGATGCTGCTGTATATCTACATAGTGTTAAGATGAGTTTTGTAATAACTGTATGAGTGTTATTTTGTGGCCAATCCAAAATTGTGTGATTTAATTTGTCTTTTACCCCAACAAGAATTTTGAAATGGCCTTTAAATCCAATTGTAGTTGCTGACAGTCAGAATTATATACCTTTGTTGAAAACCTGTTCCTCCACCGTGTGGGACAACATTTTTCTTCTTGTCCGTGTAGTGGGAATGTTGCATCCCATTTTGCCGGTAAAGGTTAATAGTTCATGTGGTGGTATGTGAACAGTCTCCTGACAAAATATTTGGATTACTGTCTGGTCAGTGACATAATACTCAGTGAAAAACCATTATGAAAAGTGGACAGTAGGTATTGAAATTCTTCGATTATGGAACACCTTCACCTCCTTGTCTTTTGCAGGATGTGGCATGAAATGTTTTACTTCTGTTTGGTGGTACACATTGGTATTTTATTCCAGCATCTTTTGAGTATAAAGCCAAGGCTTAGCTGTTCTTGCTGCAAACCATGCTAATGGCACATTCACACGTGACAGGAAAAATTGTGTTCCCAAACATTCGAGAGATTTTGTGAGAATTCTGTAATGTCATGTACAGAATTGCAGCTAATATTCAGTTTCTCATTGTAGGAATGCCGTTCCAGTAAAAGCTGCATGGAACTTTACAGCATGCCCCAGCTAGATAAAACATCACCGGTGTATACAAATACGCAGTACGAGGGTGGGGGAGAGGACATCACTAATCGCAGAACATCTACCAGCGATGTTAAAAAGGTGAGGTTTTGAGGTTTAGTTCTTGTATAGTGTAATAATTCACCGTTAAAATTATTAACGAATTTAGATGTTTCTTCTTATGAACATGTAGTGTTACCAAAGTGTGTGTGTGTAAAATCTTGTAATTGCAGACCATGATGTGTATATATAATTTCAGTATGGGGCAGTGTCAAATGATGCATTGCCATTGCTAACAAGTTCTGCATGGAGTGCAGTGATTCATCGCCCAGCTGATGAGGACTCTGAGCCAGATGATCTTCCCTCCACCGTGGATATGGATGCTATCAAGGTGCATATTAAATTGCTGTTGGAACCTGTTTAATTTACACCTATTGTTCGGTGTTCAGTGTTGCAGTGTCATGGGTGAGCCATATTATTTGTGTCCCATCGTTGCTGGGATGCACTGTGTTATTTAACAGCACCACCAACACCAAACAAAGTGTGAGACTCCAGTATGCATTTCAGCTTTATAATCATTAGACAATGTTTTATGTGGTGAATATTGTGCCACTGTTGTCCGTGTTTCAATATTCATCATAGTTGCCTACATTGTATTATTCTTTTGGAGATTCAAAACATTACACCAGATAGTTACAGACGCACTGATGGGTCAATGTGTGTTCATCTTCAGGGTCAAGCATTCAGTGAAGATAGTCATGCCAGATGATATACAGGGTGTCCCAGGAGGAATGTGCCAGACTTCGGGAGGGTGTTCCTTATGTTAAAGTATACCGATATAACGCAAAACACCTATGTCCAAAGTTTAACGGTTACGGAGATAATGGCCAGAGAAGTTTGAAACTTTGACAGCTGTTACACACGTATTGATTACCAAATACATATTGAAACTGGCAGGAATATGTGGTTTCTGTAATGTTAATATCTGTACTTAACATCAGAGTAACTTGTGAGTGACATAAAGCCATTAAATAGAACTACAAAAACACTCGCACTCATGTCATAGTTGTCCTTAGGGTTCCAAGCACTATACATGAGAATGCCCAGCGGTGACGTAACATGGCTGACTGCGCATTCCGGTATAAGCCTACTACATA
>Ga0131853_10013521_pt1 | contig 14968 bp, 11 predicted proteins | sample TergutLab28metaG_FD_92764 | JGI IMG/M metagenome (GOLD analysis project Ga0131853, IMG submission 92764) | Labiotermes labralis P1 segment gut microbial communities from Petit-Saut dam, French Guiana - Lab288 P1 (version 2) (version 2) | ecosystem: Host-associated > Arthropoda: Insects >... | reverse complement strand
CCAATCCAGTCCATATACCCACATCCCACCTCCTGGAGATCCATCCTAATATTATCCACCGATCTACGCCTAGGTCTCCCCAGTGGTCTCTTTCCCTCCGGTTTCCCCACCAAGACCCTATACGCCCCCCTCTCCTCCCCCATAACATAGTTACTAATTAACTGACTACCTAAAAACTAATTCCTTGGAGCAGAGTCCTTCTTCAAAAGCTAACAGTTCCTCAGCTAGTTGAAAAATTCTCCACATTTTATGGAACCCAAAGATTCATTACTATATTTACAACAGCTTGGCAACTGTTCCGGTTTTAAGTCAGATGAATACAACCTGCACCTTCCAATTCTGTTTTATGATTCATTTTAATATTATCCACCATTCACAACTAGGTCTTCCATGTGGCCTCTTTTCTGCAGGTTTCCTCCATCCAAACCTTCTAATTATTTCTCTTTGCCCCCATATATGTCACATGCCACACATATCTTCTCATCCTCATCAATTCAATCACCTTATTCACAGCTTCATCATACTACAGCTACATGGATACTTAGAAAAGCATTTCATTGGTATATATGGTCAAACTAAGCAACTGTTTCCTTTCCAGTGATTGCTATAGGTTTCTTACTCTGACAAACATTGTGTCATTTTCAAAGAATTATTACATCCTGCAGCAGTACCACGGCATCTCAAACAAGTTACAGTTAAAACACTACTGCATTTAATATAACCAAAAGACCTGCAACAACTACTAGCATGCATTGTGAGACAAAACATGCACATCTTCCAAACACCATCTTTAACACACAGGTGTGAATGGTGTACTTCAAATTGGCAAACACGGTTTACAGACATCTTCTTTACCTCCTACACTTTTTCGGACATTCGTTTACTGCACACACAAATCTGTTTTTGATAGCACCAAATACTACACAGAATAAAAGAAATTACACTGCACAATCATTAATTCTATTATTGAAATTAAAAACAAAAGAAATATAGACATACACTACACTCATGCGTAAGTCACTCTCTTTGTTTTCCAGCAAAGTTTTCTGTTATACATTGTCCGTAATGTGTATCAATTTATTCTGTGCAAGAAGTTGATTTTAATCAATTTGATAAAGGTAAGTTTGTGCTTCCTGTAAAGCAGAAATCACAGTGCACTAACAAACATCAAAATAAAACCTACTTAACACTGTGGACAGATAAGCTATTCAGACATTATCACTGACTTAGGCTATCATTTCAGGCAAAGAATGCACAAAAATTGATGCTGATTCTTTCAGACAGTTCTAAGTACAACAAATTTAAGAATATACTCAATCAAACACATTCCCCTATGATTAACTTCCAACTAAATTACATGAAACATAGGTATATAATTCAAAGCTGAATATGGTGCTGTCTCCCTTTGGTAATTTTAAGAATATTCTAGGAAGGGGCAGCCCATCCACAGGGGCTTCAAGACTGAGCCCTCCCATAAATTTTGAGACATATCATACTACGTATCTAAATAAAAGTTTTTGTTATGAGATATGTACATTTTTCAAAAGAGAATAAATGAAACAATTTTAAATTCAAATACTTGCAATGGGCCCCTAGCACATGAAGGAGAGAACAGCAAGGAGATTGTACCTTTCCCACACACAGCGTATTGTGTCGGCACAGCTAGGGTGAGCACTGGAGGAGGCAGTAGCAGCTGGGCCAAAGGCTTGGCTGCAGGCAGTGCAGCCCAGTGAGGGTTTCAAGGAGGACTGTTTGCCTTTTTTAATGTCTCAAACACTGGCATTTTGATAATCATTTCTACCTAGCTGTTTTAAGGCCAGATTTGTGTATGTTTTAAATTTAGGAATTGCAATATTAAGATAAACATGAACATTTCTGCTCTGTAACATCACTTTTATTAACCAACTTTTGTGCACTACACCATGTATATCAAATTACACACTAGTTTCTGCTTCAATGCGTTTTGGCATCTGCTGATGCCATCTTTTGGGAATTCAGTCTACTGTACTTTTGTAAGATCATAGTTTAAAATCACAGTTGCACAACTTTAGAAAACCACTGAAGATCTTCAGTCATATATATATATTAAAACAATTAAGCGTAAAACATGTTAAATCATTTAATATCACCTATGTTGAATCAGGCGCATGTGGAAAATGTGGATCAGATGGCATCTATTTCAATATCATCTTATGTATGTGTGTGTGTGTGTGTGTGGCAGCAATGTACAATCCTGAATTTGGTGCAGTCCCATTGATTTTGAGTTGTTATTACATCATGTAAGCGTTGGTTGTGCTGGCTGAGGTCCCATAGGAGCCAGCACACCTGACATTGTGATTTTAAACAACAGTCTTACAACAGACGGTTAATAATTACTTAGTGTCACCCCGCGCTGCTTATGAAATCACTCTCTAGATGTGTTGAGAAGAGGATTATAGAAGACTAACTCCCTGAAGATGGCATCAATAGATGCCAAAATGTGTAGGAGCAGAAATTAGTATGTGATTTTGCACACACAGTGTAGTGCACAGAAATTGGTTAATAACAGTGATGTTACAGAATATGATGCACAGTACATACGACATTAATATTTCTTCTTTGTGTTCAATGATTAATATCAGTTGGTCGGAAAAACTTAAAATATACACTTTAAAAGAACAAGTCTACAATAAACTTACTTTTGACGATGAAGTGTCCAAACAGCTCACACAATGCTGGATTGAATGCATGGAAGTCTCGAGCAGCTGTAAACATTAAAAGACAAAGTGTCAAACTTTCCGGTTTTCACAATGGTCTGTTATCATTGTCATACAGTTTTATTTCAATACCTGCTACACAAAGTACACTGTCTGTTGCATAGATTTCTGCACTTATGACATAAGTAGCCACAGCTCCTGTACAGACACTTTTCTGGTCAATATTACAATATATGTCTTGAAGCTTTCATGGCATCAAAACTCAATAAGCATTTCTTCAGCTGACAGCCACATTAAGTTGTTCAAGCCAACTGACATCAGTCGACTTGAAAAACTTGATATCAGCGTCAGACGAAGAATATTTTATTGAACTGTTACAATACTATTTTCAGAATGGGATATATTCACAACAGATTTTACAAATGAAATAATCAATTTTAAGATTCTGTAAGGCAGTTGAAAATGCCATCAAATACAGAATGTCTCTTTTACCCTACTGCTAAGCATAGCAACTTTGCCACACAGGAAACCTTGCATTTGCTATGACATCCCATGAAAGATGCATTCCTCAGGGACATTATAAAACTGATCCACTATATAATCTGATGGATCCCATATTATATTAAATCTACAAAAATTCTGCATATTTAGCAGACGTCTCTAACCTAGAAAAATTTATACGCCTTGTATGTATAAAAAGAAATTAATTAAATGACTAAAAAAAACTATTACAGAGAAATACACACACACAAAATGATATGATATATAGAAATACGTAAAATAGAAACCGTAGCCTAAGAATTCCTGAAGTTATTTCACAGGCAACAGAGCTTCTTACTACTAGCAGACATTTTAATTCACAGACTCCTTTCTCAGAATGCTGTAAAATACTTTTTGTAATAAGCCGATTGTATAAATGACATATGTACACGTGGCAGAAGTAACCGACAGAAAACATTTCCAATAACAGAATACTAGTAAGCCTCTCCCTGCTGTTAGAAATGTTTCTGTGTGCCACTATACATTCTTCTAGAGCCACGTTTGATACAGTGATTAGTCAACAGGATAACCAACCAACTAGTCATCTATGTTTAATGGACTCTACAACAGTCCTCCTTGAACACCTGTGAGACATTCAGTTAGTTAAGAAATTTCATGGTCTGTAACAGACAGGTTCTTCACCATCACCACAAAAACTGACAACTAATCCCACCCCTAGCACATTTTCACAACCAATTTCTCTAAGTGTTAAGTAATGAATCCTATCTTTCCTTAATCTGGGTCCAGTCCTTCAAGTTAAATACCAAAGCAAGGTCCAACAGTAGCAATGTTTGCTGATTCTTAATACATCTCAGTATGAAAATTACAATGATTCTGAGAATATCTGTTACAGACACCCACAGGCAAACAAGTAGACAGACATGCAGAAAAACTATTAGTTAACATCCACTGTGTTATAATATGTTCTTACAGAAATACTGAAACTCACAACACTGCAGTGCACTGCCTTGCAATATGCCATACCTACAGTGAAACTAAGTCCTATTTCCAAAGATGCACAAAGCTAGTAACACAATATGTGATGACTCAACCAGTCTGCTTGTACAGCCAATCAGGCCATGTAATTTACACACCATAATAATTAAAACAGAAAAATACACAATGAAGTATAACATTCATATATAAAAATCACTAACCACTTTGACAATGCAGTCTGTGTGAACAAATGATGTCGTTTACATATTACTTTTGAATACAATAACAAAATCTATTTCTGGCAGTCCATAAACATTCACATTTAATTGACAATAATGAAAAATTCATCATAAATATTCTGGAACAAATTTCAAATTCAATAAGAGAATATGAACAGAATTCAACACACCATAAAAGTTGTCCTCTAACCCAGCCTGTGTGTACAACAAATCACACACAGCAGTAAGCTCTTCTGTGCACGTAACAAAACTTGATACACGATTACCAATGAGCATTTACTAACACCCAGTTCTTGAATTGCACTCAAAATCTTAACCCATCAGTCCATTAATATACTCTTCCAACAAATTTCTTGTATCCAATAGTCTTTCATGTAATGTTCCTGCCAGTTTTATCACTCCAAAGCAACCACAAACACTGAGACTACTGTACTTCACATTGTGTACAGCTGATAACATATATTCTTCATATTACACAGTGGGATGGCACAACCCATTACGCGAAACAGGTGGCTGCCTATGGCCTCAACATCAGCAAGGCACCAAAAATTCTAAACAAACTTTGATAAAATGACCTCAGTAAAAAAATAATGAAATGTCTTACATCTTTTCCCTTACAGAATCATTTGGCAATTCTTCACGTGTTGAGGCAATATGACTGGGAAATACATTTGCATATTAAAGTTTATTGTTTCCTTCTCTGTTTGGCATTATATTCACTTACGAGTAGTATGGGATGACAAAAAATTCAAGGGAGAGAATTGCATATATATGACATAGCTGAACACCTAAAAGCAGAAGTATCTGCTTAAAAACAAACTGATACACTTCCGTCAAACACAATGACATATTTTATTTTAAAAAATGGCAACATGTTACGGTCTTAGAGACCAGCATCAGGCCAGCATCACAAAAATTCTAAAAATAAGGTGCAATGCAGAACAAATTAAGCTGGTGATATGGGAACCCATATGACTTACAAAGTTTATAGAAAACTATATAAAATCACTGGGTTGGTATTACCCTGGCCTGTAATTACATCACAGTTCTTTGTAAAAGTATAGGATTATTAAAATGATGAAACAAGATTTTTATGTATTTAAAATGTGTTATGGTTTGAAAACTTATTATTCAGTCACAAGTGTTGGCCACACATTGTAAAGCATGTAGCAGATCTTGTAATCTACATGCTGAATTTACAGATGGCAGTAGGTATGTCGATACAATAGTCTTGAAATATACATTCCTTAGATGTTCTTTATACCCCTTATCAGCTACACTCTTTAGTATTGAAATGGACTCTATATTAAAGAAAATGGAATTGAGAGGAAACATCTCCACCAGACTAAGGCAATGCACTGCTTATGCAGATGATATTTTAATAACTGCTAGAACAACACAAGCAATGATAGACACATTTGTAAAATTGAAAAATGAATCTCTAAAATATGGCCTAACAGTAAATGTACACAAAACAAAATATCTGAAATGTTCCAAGTGACAAGACCAATTAAAAGCCATAAATATTGAAAACAAAGAAATTGAACAAGTTAGATCATTTAAATATCTTGGGTCAACAGTAAATACAGACAATAAAATAGAAGAGGAAATAAAGGAAAGAACTGTTCTAAGAAATAAAGCCTTCTTTGCAAATAAAAAGATATTTCAAAGCAAGCTTATATCTAAAAATGCAAAACTGAAATTATACTTCTCAATAATTAGACCAGTAGTCACATATGCATGTGAAACATGGATATTAAAAGAAACAATAACCAACAGACTAATGGTTTTTGAAAGGAAAATATTGAGGAAAATATTAGGCCCAACCTATGAAAATGGATCCTGGAGAATAAAAACTAACAAGGAATTGGATAAACTAATAAAACATGAGAACATAATAAACTTCGCCAGAGCACAAAGGCTAGGATGGTATGGTCATATTGAAAGAATGCAAGATTCAAGAATGGTCAAAGCAATACACGACTGGAAACCCATTTCAAAGAGGCCAATGGGGAGACCAAAGATACGCTGGGAGGATGATTTTAAAAAAGATATACAGAGGTTAAAAGTGCCAAATTGGAAGACCCTTGTCCAGGAGAGATCAAGAAGGAAGGTAGTGATTGGGAAGGCCAAAATTCTGCACTAAGAGTTGTAGAGCTGTACTAAGAAGAAGAGATGTTCTTTATGTTCAGACAACTGCCTTTTCAGAGAATGTCATATTCCATAAACTGGTATGTTCCAAAGTGGGAGATCCTCATTAATTTATACGGCATTTTGGAAGACTGGTGTGATAAGTGTATGTATAGAGCAAGGCAACTTGTGACAATAACAAATTTTACATATATAAAAATCTCATTTCAACATTTTAACCCTTTGATGCCTAATGTCAACTATAGTGGTCGTACCGCGCTGCTAACCTCTAAAGTTGCATTTTATATATTTATTCAACAAATATAGGTACCGAATATTTTAAACATTGCATATACTCTCTGTGTTTTTCTCTTCAAAATGCAGTTTGTTTCATAATTCTAATGTATTTGGTTCCTGTATTATTCACATTTTATATACAGGTGTGCTAAAATTAAAAAAATAATTCCGGCACCAAAAGGTTAATAATCCTATACCTTTACCCACTACTTTGACATAATTACAGGCCAGGGTATTACCAACCCATTGATTTTATATAGTTTTATATAAACTTTGTAGGTCATATGGGATCCCATATCATGAGCTTAATTTGTACTGCACTGCACCTTATTTTAAGAATTTTTGTAATGATGGACTGATGACAGTCTCTAAAACCAAAACATGTTGTCATTTTTCTAAACAAAATATAGCCTAGTTGTGTTGGACACAAATGTAATGATTTGTTCTTAAGTTAATAAACACAATGGGGTGTACTTGGTAAAATTAAAATTATAAATATCAGCCTGAAAATTGTGGGAAAAGGCAAATAATTTGAGATATCAATAATAAATGCACAAAACTTGCTGAGAAGCTGGCTGGTATCCATATAGTTAGTGCCAGAACCAGCTCATACTAGAAGAAGGGAGACAGCTGTTTTTACATATGACAACAAGATTTCATTCGACATGTTAATGAAAAAAATTCTTTCTCTATGGGAAATTGTAGATTTCATCAACAAAATAAACCACAACTCTAGTTCCATAATTGAAGTCAGTAACACAAGCACACTACAACACCAGAAAATTAATATATAACATGTAGACAACAACTAGTACACTACGTTGACTGCTGATAAAGTGAAATAAATGTTGTAAAAGTAATGTTTGAAAATGTAACACTATATGACATGGCACAATGGTTAAATAAAACTGTTGGATAATGAAATGCTGGATGATCAAGACTATGATGAAAGTTTACAAGTGGCTTACCTGCAGATTTTCTTGCCCAAACATACACTCTCACGGTGTTGTAAACTTCACCAGTATCTCGTACATCTAGTCTGCTGCCTCGAGTTACATAAAGATTGTGTGGTATGTTGGAATTCTGCAAGTAACTAGTCAAACAATGCACTGACCTGTAAACAAATGTTATGTATTTTTAAGCAAAACTAGACCGTCAGGAAATGGAAATTTCTGCACCATGTAATGAGATTAAAGAAGAAGAGTGTTCTGTTCATATAAACACGGTAAGTTACCTCGCCAAATCTACTACACTTCGGTTCTCTGGAAGTTGGAATACAAAGCCTGGTGCTGGGTAGTCCAAAAGTTGGTAGCACGGGCCACTTAAATGGTCAACTTTCTGAAAGCATGCATAACACTCATTCATTCAGAATACTCACAACCTAGTTGAGAGAGAACTAAATACAGTAATTCCATTTGATATGTTCCATATTCCATGCATTAATTATATGCACAAAATGTATTAAAGACCAACAAATGAACTATAATTTTACTGATGTATATTTATTGCACTACGGTCACCAACATGTCGGTGACCGTAATGAAATAAAAATACATCTAGAAATTTTAGTACATTTATTGGTCTTTAATACATTTCATATAGCAATTCCACTGCATCCATCACACCTTCCATCTGTCTGTCAACCAGGCAGCCAAAGGGAAAAATTTCATTACTTCAACTTTATGAATCATTTACTTTATTAATTTATGGTCTACTGACATGCTCAGCACCTCAAATTACCCAACATAAAATAATTACACGACCAGTAAATAACAAACTGGAAAGAATACTGAAGGAAGCAGCAGTGGTCCCGTTTGAGCCTTCATCCTCCAGGGATATGCCTGGAGGGATTGAGGAAAATCAAAATAAGCCTCCATCAGGAGACCGAGACTCCAGGCTGTGAAGTGAATATGAGACCACCTGCATATGAATCAGGAGTGCTGTCAATCTGAGAGTTACACTCAGTTTCATATCCCCCCCCAGTATTGTTGGTGCAGTTAAATCACACTGGAAACAGCTACACATACCACGACTAGCAGAAACCACATGTACCTACTAGAACACAGATCAAAAGAAGTGTGCCTGTGCCAACAATTCAAAGCACATTTAACTTTTATTTGTGTCACGTGTAATCTAGGCGTAACATAAGAATATTTCTTGTGCAAAGTGTTCCATGTAACCTGACAGATATACCAGTGGTAGATAACCAAATTCCATCTCCTGCAATGCAGCATAGCAGTAGAAGCTGTTCACATTAACAGGAATGCAGGCACTAGATCCTGGAAAGTATCTGAGGGAACATATCCATACAAATACATATAACTTAAAAAAAAAAAAACAGATGAGATTTGATGTTTTCATGGCAGTCAGAATTAAAATTATGGTCTTCTAGGTTTGACACCCTGCGGCTTCAGAGGTGGTTACCAATTTTCAGAGGATCCTGCAGCCGCTGACTTCTTTCTACTCCTAAGATGATGGCAGCAAGTTTGTTTGAACATTAATAACCGTGCTTGAAACTACAAGGTACAATCCAGGAGACTGTAACTTCCAAAAATGTCAGTATGGCCTAACAAGCAGGCTTTAAAATAAAATTACTTAATAAAAACAAACTGTTAAGGAAAGTGGTGTCAGGAAAGACCTTCACTTCCTCATGTTACTGACGTCAAGTTTCATACTGATGGAAAAGCTTTTAAATAACATCAACCTTACTCTGTACATTCACTAATAAAAATGTGCACACACTTCAATCTGCAAGGAAGGCACTCAAGTTATAATCCTGAAACCTTAACAAAATTTTGCAAATCTTCAGTACCTGTAAGAAATGATCACATGCAATATTGCAGCTTACAAAGTAGTTGCCAATCATCATCAACACAACCTCCTACCATGTTTTCATCCGACAAGCCACACGGCTACATATTTCGACCACTAAGTAGTCATCCTCAGGCCGCTCAAATACATAAAACCAGAATTACAATTGCAACTTCATCCCTGTATGGTTACAGTGAGATCGCAATCCCTGGATGCCACAATATACGTCACTATAAAATGTTAAACCAATAAAATATATGGTAAATAATTTTACAGCAAGCTAGCGTCAGCACTAAGAGGGTGCAGTACATTAGTTCCCACATCCTGAAGACTTTTTTTGGTTGTTTGTTTCCTGTCATCCCCAAAGGACACGGCTTGTTTACTAAATGCAGTAATATGCTGGGTAATGGGAACCATTCACAGGAAGACCAGCAGGAAGGCCCAAGTCTCGATGGGAAGATGTCAGGAATGACCTGAAGAAGATGAAGCTTATGAAGCGGTCAGAACAAGTTCAGGATCACCTTAAATGGAAGGATATTGTTGAGAAGGCCAAGACTCTATCAGAGTTGGTACATAATGTTTATATATTGGTGCTGGGCTTCCTTGTTTGTATAGTAGATACCAGAGTGGTATTACTTGTTTAAAATTCCATTATATATGTCATGGTATTGTTGTCTTGAAGCTAGTCTTATTGATCTATGCACATCTGTTGTCATGGAGAGATTGGTGAAATGGGTCCAACAAAACAGAAAAGAATATCTTCAGCAGAGGAACTAACAGACTGCAACCTCTCAATGCCAACACCAGTTTTCTATCAAATTACTTATCATACATTTTATTAATTTTAACATGTATATTGTGGCACCCAGGGATTCAGATCTCATTACAACTATACAGGGATGAAGACGCAATTGTAATTTTGGTTTTATATATTTTAATGGTCTGAGGATGACCACTGAGTGATCGAAACATGTGGCTCATCTGATGAAAGCATGATAGGTGGATTTGTTGATGATAACTAAAAACTACCTTGAATTGTATATAACACAACAGTATGTCCAAGGTTAAAATACATATATATATATGTATACATATTTTAAATTTTGAAAACACCATTGAACTCTCAATAAAACAAGTGAGGTAATATATCCACAGTACAAAAATTCTGGTGTATTCTCTTCCTTTTGTATAATCGCCTACAAAAGTTTCAAGACTTATGAAAACAAGTTGGTCTGTGAATATTTCGTAACAAAATACATTTTAACAGGGAGGAGTTGTCAGCACCTTGCCCAACCCCCAAGCTGGAGGACCACCCCTTGTCGGCTGTCCGTGACTGCTTATTCAATATATTTGCAGCTACCCTCCATATCTGAGGCTGTTCCTCCATCCACAACCTGAGGATGCGTCATGCCGTGGTGCAAGGGACCCACTTATCAAGTTTACTGGACAAAATATGTGTTTCTTTTCTCTACACTGCTGAAACCCTGATATATATTTAACAAGTTATGCGAGTTTCCACCATCTGATCAGACATTTTGTCTTCCCACCTGTTATCCAAAAATATTATGATTAAAATATACATTGCTATAATCTTGAATGTTGTTTTATGTGGCTGTGAGACTTTGTCCTCAAGGTACAGGTAGAATATAGGTTCAGCGTTCAAGAATAGAGTGCTGAGAAAGTAATTTAGGCCTCAGAGGGATGCAGTGACAGAAGAATGGAAACAAAAAGGCATAACAGGAGTTCCATGATTTGTACTCCTCATCAAAAATTACTAGTGTGACCAAATGTAGGTAGAAGAGATGGGCAAGGTATGCGGCACGTGTATGAGCAAGAAAAGGGGGAATGGCATAGACTGGATTCAGCTGGTTAGAACACCAAGTAGCAGGTTCTTGTAAACACCATAGTGAACTGTGGGTTCCATAAAATGACAGAAATTTCTTCTGTAGGTGAGGAAATATTAGCTTCTCAAGATGGACTCTGCTCTAAGGAGTTAGTTGGATAATGACCTCCTTATATACGCACTTACTTTACTCACGCACTCATCCTCAACACAAGCAGGTCTTCATGCAAATCATCTGTTAGTTTTGCCCAATTTAACCACAGAGTTGGAAAATGTCCACAACATCAAAATCCAGTCAGCAGTGTTCATGTTGCTTCATGTGAACACACAGAGATGGACAGACAAAGCAATATACTAGGTGTTCCACATGGATGCAAATGCACAAAAAAATAAAAACATGCTTTATGCCCAAGACGCTTCTTTTCATAATCTTACTGTTTATGAAACAATTAAACAAAAGTGATAGAACATGCCAGAATCGTTATGCTACACATGCATTTCCTAACTTGTTTTACTCATGCTTGCAGTGTGTATTGCCAGCTGAAATTTTGTACACAATAGTCACTCAAAATTTTGGATGATGTGTCAACATGATATCTTGTCAGCATTAAGATACATATAAAGGAAGCAGACAGCAGCTTCGGTGGTCTAGGGGTAGAGTGCTGCCCGAGTTCGCGGGTTCAAACCCGGACGCAGCCGCCAGGATTTTTCAGGGCAAAAAAATCCTCAGCACGCCTTCCTTCGGAGGGGAAATAAAGCCGTCGGTCCCATGTTGTAGATTTGCGGCATGTAAAAGATCCCTAAATGGCGTGGAAGTTGTCATTTAGGCAAAATTACCGGAACTTTCTCGTCCACACAGTTTCACCTTTCGCTGCTAGGATCTCTCGCGTCGTTACGGGCGTGGAGGCACCTGGAGGTGGAAGTGGGAACGTCTAAAAAGAGGGGGGGAAAGGATAGTACAATAAGCCTTAAAGGCTGCAGTACATCCGTGGCATTAGCTACGGGCCCAAATGACGAAGAAGGAAGCAGACAGTACTGAATCATAATGAGAGTCCAGTATGACATTAATGTTTGAGTACTGATGTAAATTCAGATTCTGTAAGTCAACACAGAAGGAACAGTGAAATGAATCAAAGCAAGTGAATTGTTTGTAGTGCATGGGGTGGGATGTAAGTGGTACTACTAAGTCTCGTGAGTGACCTATTACATATCTCTCAAGTTTACGCTTCCCTTTAAACCACACATCTTTAAATTTGTATGCAGTTATCCCCTCCATTTCCAGAAATGCAGGTGGTTACAAACATCCATTAACCTTTCTTAGTAATATGCACTATGGGCTGGCTGACATACAAGTGAAGGTGCTCATAAATACACGGGTACAGAAACAATGAAGCCTTAAGCAGGAACATTCTCATCCACCATGAATTCAGCACAGCTCTATCCACCAACATGACATCAGAAGCATGTTAATACTCACAACATGCTCTAATAGCATACGATGCTGCAGATAGTACAGGTGGTAGTGCAAATGATTAACTGAAGCAAATGCACATAGGCCATTGAACCCCACTCTCAATGCTCTGAAAAAAAAAACGGTATCCAGTGACATACCGGAACAAGATTTCTATAAAGACTGTGATTATCACACTGTAAGGTACACAACACATAATCAGGCACTCTCAAGCCAAATTGTGTGAGGTGTACAACTTCAGAAACATAAAAACATTGTTAGACAGAACACAAAATAAAGTACAGTAATAATTAAAGTTATTGAAAGAAAGATAAAAGGGTGAGGAAGATGAAGAAGAAGATGTAAGCAGCTGTTGGATGACCATAAGGAAAAAAGAAGATACTGGAAGTTGCTCACACTCTCTGAAAAACTCACTATGGAAGAGGCTTTGGACCCGTCATAAAACAAATCATATGATGATCAGACGATCTGATATCCTACACACCCAACACAGCCCTACATTATTACCAATGTCTTCAGTCAGGAAAAACAAGCCAAACAGGTAGGATGCATCACTTTTGTTTGATGCACTATCTTGCATTACACAATACTGAAAGTCTTCTTGTACATTCATAAATCTGCAGCATTTGTAAGTGAATCGCCCACACAGGATCTACCAATTCACTTTCCCAAAAACTGTATAAGCCTACGTAAGTTCAAATTTAGACTGAATCTCACTTCAATACTTTTGGAATATCATTCATATTCACAAAATTCAAGAAGATTTTATTTTCTAATTTTGCAACATAATTCTACCCTCAAAAAAGTTTATATCCGAGTCTATAATTGGCAGTACTTTGGGATATGTAAAATCAGGCATTTGTTTGAGGAATAATTTAGTCTTTAAAGACCTCTTGTTGGACAACACACCAAACCATCCTAAGTCCACAGATACCTAACTTCTAGAAGTTAAAAAATGTTCTTCCCACACCCCAAAGGCATTCCTACTGCCTGGACGAACATGGGCTCACAGTTTGTCAGATTTTTAAGGCAGTGAGCAATCAAGCAAGGAAGCTGTTGACTGAGGTGAAGGTAGAGTTATCCAGGTGCAAACCATACAAGCATATGAAGGAGTATTAGTGTAGCTTTGCTCATTCTTAATTGTGGCACTACATGGGTTTAAACTGGAGAGGCAACTTAATTTGAAATGAAGGATGCAGATGTCAAGTTAAATGCATCCCCATCCAAGAAACTGCTCTCCAATGAAGATCTCAATGAACTTTGGTAAATTACTGCAGTACAGCAAGGCACCATCAATGGCAAAGATGTTTTGGTTTCCCCACCACCAGCTAAGACCTTCAGAGTTAAAAGTCTTGCAGTAATGTTGACAAAAGCAATTACTGAAAAGACCCTAATGGACACAGCAGGGCAGAAGTGCTACTATAATCAACAGAAAAAGTTTCTATTTCTACAGCCTCGTGCAAGAGCTAACATTTACATTAAATTGCTTAGTCAATTATGACTATGATGTTATACCTTTAACTGCAGTAATTTAAAAAAGATTAAAAAGTGATTCAGTGATATTTACCATTAACCAGGACACTGATATATTTCATATACAGGATGTTCCAGGAGGAATGTGCCAGACTTCGGGAGAGTGTTCCTTATGTTAAAATATACCGATATAACCCAAAACACCTATGTCCAAAGTTGAACAGTTACAGAGATAATGGCCAGAGAAAAGTGTGGTCTTCTTGTGGGTTCACACACTGAACCTGTCAGCTGACAATCTTATCCATTTTCGTCCTTGAGTGTGGTGTCATATGACGGCAATTCAGTTCACGCTAGCGCAGTCAGCCATGTTACGTCACCCATGGGCATTCTCATGTATAGTGCTTGGAACCCTAAGGACAACTATGACATGAGTGCGAGTGTTTTTGTAGTTCAATTGAATGGCTTTATGTCACTCACAAGTTAGTTTGATGTTAAGTACAGATATTAACATTACAGAAACCACATATTCCTG
>Ga0131853_10013520_pt1 | contig 14969 bp, 9 predicted proteins | sample TergutLab28metaG_FD_92764 | JGI IMG/M metagenome (GOLD analysis project Ga0131853, IMG submission 92764) | Labiotermes labralis P1 segment gut microbial communities from Petit-Saut dam, French Guiana - Lab288 P1 (version 2) (version 2) | ecosystem: Host-associated > Arthropoda: Insects >... | reverse complement strand
AATACATGCGAGACAAATTAGAATACAACATGTACAGAAGGTAAAAACACCCAAGTAAGACAGTACTGTGTTCAGTTTATTGTAATTGTTTTTTTTTAATCATTAATTCACTCACGCTTTCACCCCAGTCCTTCACTTCTCACCACTTACCACTCCTATAAACCTTTTCCATAAAGACTCATCCCCCCCAACCCACTTCCCTATACTGCGCACTTCACTTCGCCTCATTCCACTTTACTTTGCTTCGTTCACTTCACTTCACTTTATTGCACTTCGCTACCCTCCACGTTAGATAACTTTTCACTTCACTAGACACTGCTTCTCTACACTTTACGATGATTTCCAGCACACTTTACTTCCTTTAATTCAACTCAATTATCATTTTCCTTAGCCTCTTTTTAAAAGTGATTGGTTTGCAGGGGAGAATTCCTAAGACGTCTGCCGGTAACTGGTTCCAGTGTTGGATGGTCCTATTTACAAAAGAATATTTCCCTATATCTGTCCTTTGCCTCCTACTCCTAATTTTCCTTTCATGATCTACCCTGCTCAGAGAGTGTGGCCATTCTAATCTGTCACCAATAGGCTTCCATGCGCGTTCCCCAGAGTACGCTTTGAAGAGGGCACATATGCGTGATAACTTTCTACGCGACGCCAAAGTTTCCCAGTTCGGACTGTTCTTATGATGTGCAAATTTGGCCGCAATTAAATTTGAAGGAAGAGTCTATAAGATATGCTTTTTTTTTTAGAGTAAGCATTAAAATTTAAAACCCCCCAGTCAAAAATTCCAGCAGGCAGTGTTGCTCAGAGGGATTTAATTCCGGTGTTAAAGGGTTAGTTCTGAGCAATACACACTAAGGAATACACATTTCCTGCTGCATGATAAAAGCTTACTGGAGATGGTGGGAGGGTGAGGTGAGTGAAGAAGTTACTGGGGGAAAGGGTCATCCAGTTTTGATGACACTCACGGTGATGTTGGTGGGGAAGAATGACTAGTTTGGCTGAGGTGAGGATTCATTTTGTGACGAACCATTCCATGGTCAACTTTCCCATCTTCTCCTTGTACATTATGGCGTAACAGATGACGGCTGCTTGCACATTTCAAGCACTCTTTGAATTGTGTTCCAAATCAGGATTATTCACCCTTGCTATGCTGAGGGCAAGGTCAAGCTAGTGCAAAATTTCCTACAAACTTCTGCAAATAAGGGAAGCACTACCTCAGGTTCTACTTGCGCCTCCTCTTCTCCTTGCTTTTTGAGCTTGAGAAGATATACATTTGACAGGACCTCTTTACAAGATTCCAGCTTTTCTCCCACATGACCTTCTTCAACCTCTTTACTGTCAAGTGACTCTCCAAGCTTCACAACATCCAAATGTGACTGGGACAACCTTTCTCCAATGTTGAAGCCACAGAATTAACGCATGTACTGACAGCATAGCTTTCACCACACTCCATTCATAGAGCCACTCATGACTTCTCTCCATGCATCAGCAATTGCATTATGGCATCCCTCATTGTTAATGCCCTCCATATGCTTTTGATTGTCATCTTATAATTTTTAGTTCCTTTCAGAAGCCTGTCACACATTTTCCTTATGTAATAAGCCTTCAATGTGGTAAAAACCCCCTACATCATTGGCTGGATTAGCAATGCCATGTTTGAAAAAAGAAATGAGTTGCTGCTACCAAGATCCTCTTGTGCCTGTGGGTAGCCACACGCAATGTCAGTAAGAAGAATATTAAAATTTACGTTTTCTTCTGGCAGTACACTTTCAATTCTCACACATGCTCAGAAGTAAAATAAGTTGAGAAGATTTGGTTTGTTATACAACTCTTAGGATAAGAGTACCAACAAACAGGCAAATAATCCTTCACAAAGCACTTCAATGTCCAGGGATTTTTGCAATGGTAAACCACTTGAGGGCTTCAGTTTGTAACCCCCTTCAGTGTTGCCCATTAAAATAAGAGGCAGTCATTCCTTGGCAGCTTTAAATCCATAGTCTGATATCTTTTCTTGAAAAGCATACATTTGCAAGAGCATTCTTTTCTAAAATAGCCATGTCTCAGCCACATCATAAATCTGCTTTGGAAAATATCCTCCTTCCTCAGAAATCTTCTGAAACATTTTGGTGAAACATTCAGCAGAATTAATATTGACAGAGGCAGCCTTTTCAGCTATCTAAATTTTATGAAAACAGTTACACTTCTTGACGTTTGCAAACCAACAAAAATGTGCCATGCATTCCTCTGTCTCACCACCCTCTTCTGCTACTAAATTACCTGCACTGTAAATGCTATGTACCTTTGCTATAACTCTATGCATGCTGACATGCATACTTTACTTGTTATAATGCTCAATCTGGCACTTCATGTGTATGCCATATAGGAAGAAGTAACAGATGATGCACTTTTTACAGTCATTTCTGTCTTAGCAGCTGACTCACAATTTGTAAAATGTGTCAATTCATTCAGTCCAAATGCATAACCAATATCAACAGTTCTTTCTTCTATGCGTGATTTCAACCTTGCACCACAAAGTAGATGAGATCTGCGCTGTTACTGGAAATTACACAGCATATAGTGGTAATTATTTACTGATGTTTCAGGACAATATATTGGACCTGTCTTCATGGTTCAAATAACCCAAAAAGAAGCTTCCCCACATAGGTGCACTATGCATGATTTAAGGCTTCCTATGCAAATATCTGTGCTCTTCTGGGAAACCATGCAGTGTGTAGTTAATTATCTACTCCATGAAGCAGAGTCCTTCTTGAGAAGCTAACCAGTTTTCAGCTAGTCAAGAAATTCCCTGCATTTTATGGAACCTGAAGGTTCACTACCACACTCACAAGTGCCCACCACCTGTCCCTATCCTCAGACAGCTCGATCCACCCCATACTCCCACATCCCACTTCCTGAAGATCCATCTTAACCTTTATCTGACGAATGCACCAGATCCTTTTAAATCAGCATGTTACGAACGCACCATACTGCCGGCCATTTAAATGCCCTGCACACTCATGTAGAGGCTTAGAATTATAGCCCCACTCGTTTTCTCCACATTATATAGTGGTTTGTGGTCAGATTCACGCTCCGACCACTTTACCCAATAACGTACATATGCGCCTCATGAATACCAAATTTCTAGTCAGTCTGTACTCTTAGAAACAGCTGTATGTTTGTTTTTATGCTAAGCAAGTGCCTCATTTCATTTCCCACATGTAGCCATGTCACTACATTCGAGGTGCCTCATAAATGAATTATAATCTGAAGCCTCATTCACTCTGATAAGCATTGCTATTACAGGAATTCTGTTTGTGATGGCGGGCTTGGTATAACAATTTGCTTGCTGTGTACTCCACTCTGAACTAAAGAATCGCTCATTTGGCGACTGAAATACGATTCTGTTCCCTCTATAGTCGAACAGAGAAGCACATTATGTTTATGGTTGCAGGATATATTACTGCTAAAAGGGACTAAGTACCAACTGTCTGTATATGATAAAATACAAATATTATGCAGGTTCTCTATGTCAGTCTTCCATTTCAGTTCGCTTTCTGGTCCATTACAGAAGGATGGTTTGAAAAATAAGATTAACAGGATGTATAAACAAATAATATAGGCAATTAGTGGCTTAATTTTGAGGTCAAGGTTTTCCCATGACTTAACGTGAGAAGCCTCTCTGGACTTATTATTCCAACTACAGTTATATATATATACCAATAAACAGAATGGTCTGTAAATAGTCAGCCATGATATGGAATTTCACTGTTTTAAGTCTTGGCCGGACTGAATATTCTTTTGTCAGCAGTGATGAGTGGAACTTCGCAGAAACGTAGGTTCCTGTCCCAAAACCGGATTTCCGAACTGGTTTGGGAGAGTGAAAGTGACGAAACATCAGCGTCAAGTGATAGCATGTCTGAGGACAAGGGAGGTTTCCAAGACGAGCCAGGGGTGTCACACTTGAAACCGGACCGCCCAACATCCAGTGGTCAAGCGTCCAGCAGTTCGTTCGTGACAAGTGCCTCTGATGGTTTTCAGAGTGGGTCAGGTCAACAGTGGACACGACCCTCTGGCCCTCAGAGAGGTGTAGTGCACACCTTTACACGGGGCCCCAAGGGGAAAAGAAACACTGAAGTGCACATTTAAATGACAGCTCCAGTCCACTCAGAGTTTTCCTGCTGTATTTTGCGGAAATTATAACACTGTTGGTGGTGGAGACTAACAGATACTACCATGACCACCTTGAGAGACTTGACGAGGGACCTTCGCCCCAACCTGACGTGACTGAGGCCGAAATGCTTGTGTTTCTTGCAGTAACAATACAAATGGGACACTGCATATGGGACAAACTGACAAACTACTGGTCAAGGTCTTACAATTTCCACACACCGTTCTACGGTAACGCTATGAAACGTGACAGATTCTTTCACATACTTCGCTTTCTACATTTCACAGACAAACAGGAATTAGCCTGACATGAGGGACGAAAATTCTGACCGGTTATGGAAAATGAGAAATCTTTTCAAATCCTGAACAAGAAATTTTCAAAATTTTACAGCCCTTCTGAACATCTGGCCGTAGATGAAGTTATTGTTAAGTTCAAAGGAAGGGTCATTTTCCAACAGTATATACCCAAGAAACACAAATGTTTTGGGATCAAAATTTACAAACTGTGTGATGAGACTGGATACACTTATGATATGAAAGTTTATTTGGGCAGAGACACACAGCGCACTGTGCAGCACCTGACTGCAACTCACACAACAGTGTCGGAACTGACAAAGAAAATACAAAGATGTGAACACAAACCGTATATGGACAATTACTTCTCCTCCCCGGACTTATTCGATGACTTGGTCACGAAACAAATTTACTGTTGTGGCACTGTCCGACCAAATAGGGAGGGCATGCCACAGGACTTAGGCCCCAAGAGAATGACACGGGGCGACCTTCAGGTACGGACTAGGGGTGACTTGACAGCCATACTGTGGAGGGACAAATGCGACATACGTATTTTGACGAACATCCATGACCCATCAGCAGAGGGTAATTTCTGCGATAATAACGGGAAGGCCATAAAGCTGCAAATTGTGGCGGATTATAACCACCACATGAGCTATGTAGATAAGGGAGATAGAATGGTAAATTCCTATTCTATCAACTGTTGCACATGGAAGTGGACAAAGAAACTCTTCTTCCATCTGTTTGACCAGGCCATTCTGAATAGCTACATCCTTTTTTCCTCACTGGGGGGTAAGAAACTTTCGCATAGCGATTTTTGGAACACCCTACTGGGGAATTTATTGGCACATGCTGGACATGAACGGAATGTGCAAAGGCCAATAGGCAGTCCACCTGCTGCTGCCACTCAAGTCATTAGATTTGAAGAACATGGCAGGAAGCATTGGCCTATTCCGTCTGCCACGCGAAGAAGATGTCGTGTGTGTGCAGAAAAGGGTGTCACCAGAAATGTTTCAGTGATATGCGAAAGGTGTGATATAGCTCTTTGTTGTGATAGAAGATGTTTTGTGGACTACCACAACAAGGCAGATCCCTGAAACATTTCAAGCTGTTCAACCGGATCTCCCTACCTAAAACTGTGGCCTCAGCTAGAATGTTAGGAAAAGAAATTTTAAATTTTAAAAATGCATTTTTATTTAGGCAATAGAATTTTATATATTTTTCAGAGAACCACTGAAATATCTCTGATTTAGTTATTCTTCCCTTGACGGACTAAGGAAATATCATGTAGAAACTCTCGATTCCTCCAAGTGAAAGATACACTGGAAATGATGGCGAAAGTCGGTAGACTAAAACAGCATTCAACAAAAGGTTGGCCAGTTTCGGTTCGTGACAATGACGCAGCTAAAATGTCGCATGTGAACTGCGAGTGGTGTGAAGAAAAAAGTCGTTAGTGAAGTTTTGAGAAAGTATGTAGTGTGTGTGAAGTAAGATGATTTTTCTGACACTATAACGCCAAGGCATAACCACACAAATCTTGAAGCTGAAATTTACTGTGCATACATCGGGCCCGAAACAGAAACGTAAGTAAAATAAATTGAAAATTATAAAACATTTAATTAACTTCCTACTTAATCTTTTTCTGAACTGAAATATCTCTGATTTATAAGCAACACAGTGCAGATTATTTCATTATTTCTTTATCTATGGTTCATTATATACAAACATATATTGTCAAACACGCGCAAAGATTTAAAGGGCCGTCACGGAGAAAATTCGTGAGTTAAGCACGAAGACTGAATTAAAGGTCCGTAGGATAAAGGTTAATATTATCCTCCCTTCTATACCTGGGTGTCCCAAGTGGTCTCTTTCCCTCAAGTTTCCCTCCAAAACCCTGTAATCACCTCCCCTCTGCCCCATATGCACTACATGCCCCTTCTATCTCTATCTTCTCGGTTTTATCACCTGCACAATATTGGGTGAGGAGTGTAGATCATTAAGTTCCTCACTATGTAGTTTTTCCCCATTCCTATGTTACCTTGTCCATCTTAGACCCACATCCAATTCTCAAACATCCTCAACCTACATTCCTCCCTCAATGTGAGCGACCAAGTTGCACACCCACATACAACAACAGACAAAAATTACAGTTCTGTATATCATAATCTTTAAATTTTTGGATAGCAAACTCGAAGACAAAAGATTCTGCACCAAATGATAGCAAGTATTCCGTGACTTCAATTTCCTCTTAATTTCTTCCTGAATAGAATTTTGAGTTTTTAAGGTTGTTCCTAAATATTTGAACTCTTCCACCCTTTAAAAGGAACTATTATCAATCTTTATATTGTGACTTCATCCTGCATTCTGATCTCGAGACATGACCGCATACTTAGTATTATCAGCATTTATCATGCAGTGTATAGTGGTAATTAATTACTGAAGTTTCAGGACAGACAGATTGTCCTTAAATGTCTGTGAAGAATTACCAGAAATTTCCCAGAAGAGTGCAGATCTCAGTTCTTTCTTCTGTCTTGTATCTTGTTAGTACATTCATTGCTATCTCAATTTTAAGGCCTCTTTATGTACAGAGTAAAGTGGAAACAGAGGCCCATCCCAGTGGAAAGTGACTCATGACAAGATGCCTGCATTTGTTGTGAAAATTTGGCAATGAGTTGTTTTTTCACACAGCACATGTGCTATCAACAGAGTTGCAAGAATTTCTTGCACTGAGTTTTGAAGCCTTGTATCATACCACGTAAATGTAAAGTTTTGGACCACGTGAAGCAGGAACACACCTAAATTAATAAACTGTGTAAAATCAAATTCACGTACATCACAACCACAGAAAACATCAATTGCCTATAATTATCTGTCAACATGGCATTAACATCTCAGCAGACTTATCTTCATCAACAGTGCTGTAAGAACCTCAAATCTCACAATAACAGACCCAGTTTTCAAAACTGTACCTAGGTAAAGCAATCCCTGCACAGGCTTGGACAAGCCCTGACGGTTCCAGGAGGCTGAGGCTCAAAGATTTCATGACATTCGGCACTTGAAGGTTGTAAGGTTGTCAGCCCTAAGCATCTGCCACCTTTACCCCTCATGGAATATTCCTGGTACTCATTTCTATTAGTGGGTGAGTCGACCCCAGGGCCATAGTGCAGCTGGAAGGATTATATCAATGAAAAATTCCAAGGACACCATTGGGAATCAAACCTGTGACCTTCAAGCTTGTAGTGCAGTGCCTCAACCAACTGCACCACTGTGTGCTCTTTTAAAAACTGTATAATAAAAATAAAACGTAGACAAGGAACAATGTCCAATGCACCAGTCAACCAAACTGCAATGAGCAAATGTCAGGCTGAATCATGATACAGATATGAAACAGACAGGTAGCTGAAGTAAGGACTTTACAGACTGGACTGGAGTGGATCAGAGAAACATCAAATGGCATGCTTCTGCATCCACACTGCTTAATTTTATTTTTTGGCAATACAGCCAAATTCCTTCAGTCTGATGTCTGATAATTTGGAAATCTTGATAAACCAGTACTTGAAGAGCACAGTCTCAAAACTGGAGGTTTTGGATTTTACCAGTAAAATCTGCATCAATGAAAGGGAAAGATCTCAGGGACATGGTCAAAGCTGCCTCCAAGAGTATCTACACATCAACCGTTGCAGTATCTCCTGACCCCTTGTCTCCTAATCCATCAACTTTTTCTGCTATAAAGACTCCAGAAAACACAGAAGAGGACCCTGATAACCCTGAACCAGCAGATGAAGAAGATATTCATGATATACTCCTCTGACTACTTGCGCAGCACAAGTTACGAGTAGTAACAGAAAATTACCCATAAGAACTTAGGTCAGTACAGACATGCAATAATTTGGTGAATGTTCCGTCCTGCAGAAGTTGGATTAACAGAAGAGTGCTGTATGTATAAATGTTGACATTTATTTTTGTTGCTGCTGCTGTTGTTGTTGTCCTTATCAACCTCTAATGATACAAATCTATTCATTAATCATAATAATTCATATCCTACCTGGGCACAATTGTAGCTGTGTGATTCCTCATAATCTCTTTCTTATTGTCTAGCTGCACATCTGTCTTTAAAGCTTTGTACACTCCTGTAGGATGACATTTCCAAGCTGGTGGTAGAGTATCTCTGGAGATCTGTTCATTGGTAGTCTGAAAACTGCTTCTTGTTTCCTGTGAATGCATATTTGTTGACATTGTGCCCATCCCACTGTCAGCTGAGTCTCCTGGCAGGTATTTCTGTTTACAATTAAAATCAGTCATTAATTACAGGTAACATGTAACTTACATACATACAAGCATGGGAACACTGCATTTCTATCTGCTACCTCATTTACTAAATGGCAGTGGTATCCATTCTATATGAAGTATACTTAGCCCATTTCCTGTTTCATTTCCATAATACAATAACAATTTTACAGGATGTAATGCAGTGTAGTTTGGTTCAGAGGCACCAGTATTTGGAGAAACCCACTGTCTCAATCTTCAGAGAAGCTCCATCTTCAACTCCATAAGCAGAAGGCAGCACGACCCTCTGAAATGCTGTGAACTATCTACCAAACAACACAGCATCACAACTCAGTAGGCAGTAATCCTTATGCCCAAAGTTGTTTTGAAACCACCTGGCTACATTAAGTTTCAGCACAAAGTAGGAAACTACAAAGCATTGTTCTCAGTCTGGGGATGGGAAATGTTGCAGAACAGCACCACACTGACTGCAGAGATTGGACATTTGATGATTTTGTTTCCCCAGCATGAAATCTTAAATTTTTTAACTACGAGAAATTTTTTAATTCAGGATTAACAACCCAAAGAAGAATATAGGAAAAAAGCCATTTGAGAGGGGTAAAAAATGTATAAAATGAATGCATGTGTGTATGTGTGGTAAAACTTGATGCCCTTAATGTGTACTTGAACTGTCCATAAGGGAGCCTGTAAGGTTTTTGTACTCTATTGGAAAAGCAGTTCATGATAAAATGGTGATAGGAGTGGGTGAAGTTTTCACATTCACATACCATTACAAAAGTTCAAATTCAGTGTCTGTCACACAAAGAGAATGCTGAGTTACAAATCTTTGTAAAGGACAAATGTTCCAAAGCCTGTTGTCTCAGCACATTAGTTCCCTGTACTTATTCCAATTCATTGCTCTGCACAGAATACTGTATTTACTCGAATGCAAGATGAGATTTTTTCCTTAAATTTGGTGCTTAAATATGTGAGGTCGTATTAAGTTCATGTATGAAGTGCCAAAATGCAAGTGCAACACAAAATCATGCGAGGTCTGTGCTGAGGTGCGATATTACAGTGTAGAGTGGTAATTCCACACTGACATTTCGGGACAACCTATGAGTCCCTCCTTCTAGGGTTGAGAAATCCAAAAGAGAGAACAGAGCACAAGAGAAGTTAACTGACACAATCTTTTTCTTTCTTTGGAGGGGGGTCTTCACCTATCATCTAATTTTTTTAAGAAGCACGATGTTTCTGAAGCTAGCTCTGTTTATGTTTTCAGGCAAAGAAGCACCTAACCTGATGGACCCCTTAGATTGAGTTATTCACAACCAGTGGGCACCACAGGCACAGTAACTTATGCACCTGAGAACAAATCTAGTCCAGTGGTCAGTAACAGGAGAATGGCTATTGAAAAATTAAAAATTAACTACAAGACTCAATTAAGAATAAAACCTGGACCAATCCACAAATTAAGAACCATTAAAGGTGCCATGAACTCAGACTGATCAGACAACAGATATGAAACAAAAATTCAGTACATATATATTTAAATTCTTAACACTATCTGTGGAGAAAACTGTGCATCTTTGTATGTTCAAGTGTGTTTATAAACCAAGAAATATAAATGTAGTATTTAGTCACTGTGGATCACAACAGCATGGCAGCACATCTCTTCAAAAGTGACAGTGAAGGCTGTTAAGAGGTGCTGTATATCCAATGCAGTGGATGACACTGATGATGGTGTGTTGTGTAATGGCAGTGATGAGGATGGGAACGTTAGGAGTGAGTGTGAGGAGGATGAAGACACTGACTGAAAAAGGGAGACGGTGACATTAATTGGTAAAGGTAGATAGAATCTGACATGCTTTGTGTATTAAGTGTACGCAATTAATAGAAAAATAGTATTTCTTGGCACATATTTTATTTGTGGGGTTCATCTTAGGTTTGGATAAATATATTTTCCTTTGGCATACGTGTATTTTTGCAGAGTCATCTTAGGGTCTTTTGCATTCTGGTAAATAAATATGGTATTATCAACAGCCACGATGTATGCTGGTGAAAGACAAAGGATGTTATTCTGCATGGCAGTTCAGTATTGTCTCCAGCAAGGTCAAAACGTCCAAAGATTAAAGCGTCTGAAACAACATGCCATGTCAACTGTTAAATAGTTACCAATGTTTTTGAAGGACTGTAGTGCCTCCATCTTCACTGTCAAGCAGTCAATGGACAATGAAGTAAATGGCCCTTTATTCTTTTGAAACATCTGTAACTGTTTACCAGCTGACATGGCAGAACACCCCAGAAGACCTGAATCCTCAGCAATAAGTCCGTAACAACCTCAAACCTCAAGCCAAAATTTCCATTTTACAAATTTAGTGATCTCAAGGTTCATATCAATTTATTTTAAAAGTGAATGGTGTTACTAAGACTACTAAATCAAGAAGAGAAAGGTGGATGGTATGTGTAGCAATGCATGGGACTGAAGAGAAATGCATACAAAGTTTTGATGAGAAAACCTGAATGAAACAAAGCACATTCACAAGCAGGGCCTAGATGGGAGAAAAATATTGAACTGGAACATAAAAAACAGCCGGAAGGGCCTACAACAGGAACCTACAGTGGGTTTTTATGAACATCACAATGTACCTCCACATTGCAAAAACACACAAAATTGATTACTTCAACTGCTATTAGTGTGCTCAAAAAGGGTTCTAATCCTAGCATTTAGCTGGGTACTGAAGTACCAAACTGAAATGAGAATGACAGAAACAGTGGTTCCCACTTATGGTCCCAATTAAAACACTACAATGTTTTGGTCCCAAAAATATTCCCAAAAGGATAATGCATTTTTATGCCATTTAAAATGTTTCAGTTTAATAAGATTTACATTTCTAAATGTGCAAGTTTTCAGTAAAGTTTCTAAATTCTTCTGATATACATACCCTCAATATGTGACCAAATGCTGACATTACCAAAGGCCTATGCTCAGTGAACATATCTAAGAAAGGTGGTTACCTTTCTTGTGTGGTATGTCTCTAATAAAGATCTTTGACAAACAGATCAGGGCTAAAGACAGGCAACTCAAGGTCACTCCATGGAAACATGGGGCAGGATATGATGTCATATCCAACTGCACCGCCATTTGTGTCTCCAACACAGTTTGTGTACTGTTAGCAAACAGTGCTACATACACTAAAACCTCTTCGATTTGTAGAATTTATAAATCAGTGTCTAAGAATCAGAGCATCATCTCTACCTGTTGTAACCCATCTTGCACGCAACTAAGTTTCATGAATGGGTGGTCCAAGATGTTCTGAAGCTGTATTCTTTCTTTTGGATTTTTTTTTAACAAAGCATCAATCAAGTCTGTTGCCATAACTGATAAATATGATGGTACCTGGAAAGAAAATAAACAATACAGACAGGATGTTTTATTCAATTAGTATTACAGACCTAAATGTGCCCATAAGGATGTACACAATCTGCACAGCATTTGTAATACAACACATTCCTTTTCAGATTTTTACACTCTGTAGTACAATGAGTTTGTTCCCAATATTTGGAGAAATATGCTGCTGCTTCCACTTTTAGAGTGACTGCTAGATCCATCACCTTTGTCTTTCTGTAGCTCTGATTGGTTGAAATTCTTCAAACCTTTCGATATAATCAAAAAACTCCTTCTTGCCACTCACTTTAACACCCATCTGCACCACATTCAGACACCATACAGATGGAGGTACAAAAAATTCATTATACTACACAGTGTAAAAACAACAAAATATCATAATTTGAACAACAGCTGTTGTAAAAACCTAGAAGCTTTTATTCTCTTAAATGTTTTCATGTTATGACTGAGGTAAGCAGAATTGAAATACTTCTCAAATCAAAGTGAACATATGATTCAAAACGTTTGATTATTAATTTATTGTTTATTTCATTACATTACGGGAGGTTCAGACTATATACCACTGAATGTTAGCATGACGAGTGAATAATTAACTGGAATCAATGCGGACATTAGTGGTTAAGACCTAATTTCAAATAGGAAACCAGCTTTTTAATGAAGAGATGGAAGACCATCATAAAAGACCTGCCTAGAGAGCTGGTCTTTGGACTAAGATCTGAATGTGAACTTCCTGAATATGAAGCAGGAGTGCTTCCCACCTGACCTTCACATTCAGTCACAACTTGTAGGCAGATACATAAATTACTTCAGGTTTTCTTTGGCATAACAATGACTTTGTTTTTGAATGATGGTACCACATGGATATGGGCTTTGTTGCCCGTGTTGTTAAGAAATACACTGCCTCCATCTTCACGGTCTGAAAAGGGTGAGAATGACACTCACTCCTACCGGCAGATGACCAAACATACCCACTCGAAACATGTAAAAGCAACTGCAAGTACATATTTTGCATTCGTTACAGCGCAGCAGTTCTACTGGTCTGGAACACAGCCTAAGTTTTCCTCTCTTTTGTGGGTTGGTTAAGTGACCACCTGCCTATACAACACAACTGCATCCTCAGCCTGCTGACTTGGACCCTACAGATGGGCAGTTCATCTCAAACACTCAACTTCCAAGAGTGCCAACACCCCACAACAAAATCAACAACCAGATCCAAGTTCATATTTTATACTAGGGCTGACCAACACACAGCCCTCAAGGAAAGTATTTGCAGCCCTTGGTCACCTAAATAGTCTCAGTAATCCAATGTAAAAAACACAATATAACATGTCTACAGAATATAATATTGCAACTTTCTTAGCACAGAAAATGTTTACAAGTTATAATTCATCACTTTTAAGACAGAAAACGGTAAATATTTTCTAGTATTGTATCCACTTAGTAATGTCTACTACCTTGTCATTCAACCGTACTCTTAGCATAACTTATTGGTCTGTAAATAACGACATTCTACGGAATACAAACACCCCCTCTCTTTCAATATAAGTATACACTAGTTTGGCCTTCAGGTGAGTCCTGTATTTCTACAGCCTCCTTCACCATGCTAACCATGTATCCTTTACTTTGGCTAGTCTGTGAATACTGTTGACCTTTATGCTGTGCCCCATGTCCATAATGTACAGTTACAGCTGACCTCTCTGGCTGACCCAGGCAAATGTCCTCATGTATTCTTTAGAGCTCATCCCTATACTCCCGTGTCACATGCAGATTCTAATGACTTGATGAAAATAATAATAAAATTTTAGGTTTAAAGTTCCAGTCATGGTTGTATTAAACACAGTTTGAAAATCTGAAGTTCACATCCATCACAGACAGACTTACGAAAAGCAGCAAAATACAAATTAGAAGTTGGTGCAGTTTGAGTTCGATTCTCAACAAGAACTGTTTTTGGAGTCCCATTAAATCTTGCTGCTATATGAAAACATGAACAAAGCTGCCTGTCAGAGGTGTGTATGACACAATACAATAACTTTCACATAAGCCATTAAGCTGAAAACAAAGAAATTAATTAACCACTTATACCACACTGAAGTGGGTGATAAGCTTCATGCTTCAGACACACAAATGATCCCCTGATATCCAGTACCTGAAAGGATACATAGGTCACAGGGCTGGTCTACACATGGTAGTGACAAGAAGAATTCCTAACCTGCAAAAATACAACCTCTACCATCCTAAGTGCCCTCAGGCAATTAAGATATGTTGATCCACTGTCAATTAAAGCAGAAAGTAAAATGTTTATCCTTTGAGACAAGAATTCACCAAATTATTTCAGTACCTTCTACTGCTAAATGAACATAAAGTAACTATATAATGTAACAGATATATGCAGTACACAATCATGATTCAGATGTCTCAGGAACTGATAGCACAGATAAATGGGAGTACCACACATAAATAATAATCCACTGCCTGGTTAGGGCCATCAGACACATCAATGGTAGAGACAGACAAGTACTGTGCTTTGGTGGAATTATGACTAGCTGGTGGGAAATCAGAGAAACTGAAAAAAAAAACTTGCAGCACACCATTGTATGCACCAAGAATCTTATATGGAGATATCTGCTGTGAGAAACCAGCATCAAACAGTCTCAGCTATGCTGGAAAACATGTGTAAGAAATGTGGAAAGTAACTAAGTATACAGTTCCTATGCAACAGGACAGATCATGAACACACTTGGGGGGGGGGGGGGGGGTATTACCCCCAAGGAAAGGATGCAAACCGGAAAAACCACCCAAATTAAACAGGAAAAAAACCAACAAAAAAATTTTT
>Ga0131853_10013516_pt1 | contig 14970 bp, 8 predicted proteins | sample TergutLab28metaG_FD_92764 | JGI IMG/M metagenome (GOLD analysis project Ga0131853, IMG submission 92764) | Labiotermes labralis P1 segment gut microbial communities from Petit-Saut dam, French Guiana - Lab288 P1 (version 2) (version 2) | ecosystem: Host-associated > Arthropoda: Insects >... | reverse complement strand
TGAAATGCCAACTTGATGCAACTAGGTAATTTTATTGATGTATTCTTAGCTCGACATGTTTCGGGTACATACGCCCATCATCAGGAGCATTAGATGTTGAGTTGCAGCATATGGTTTTCTGCATCGAGTTTTTGGATGGGTGGTCGTCTTGAGAGCCGTTGTATAAGGTGCGGATGGTGCCGTCGCACGGCACCATCCGCACCGTACACACGACGTGCGCAACGGCTCTCAAGACCACAACCCATCCACAAACTGGGTGCAGAAAACCATATGCTGCAACTTAACATCTAATGCTCCTGATGATTGGCGTATGTACCCGAAACATGTCGAGCTAAGGATACATCAATACAATTACCTAGTTGCATCAAGTTGGCATTTCACTTTATTTCATGAGGAAGATGCACGGTCAAACAACCCTCAAGCCTGTATTTACGTTAAGGTAAAATGACTTTGTTTCTGTATTTTAAAGTTTCCTGTTTACAAAATTAGCGCACTAATTAAAAAAAAAAGTTAGAGAATAGGGTAGGCCACAGCGATGTTTTGTAACTGCAGAGTCCAGCCACTTCCATGCGTCTTATCAGTGCTTCTATGCCACAGGCTGTTCAGCACAGTCTGGTTGCCGATCTCCGAACCTTGTTTCCGCGGAGGAACACTGCGATAAGAGAAGGGTGAATTTTGTGACGCTTCAGTAACAATGCAGTCAGTGGGTCGACTTTGATCACCGGGGCGGAGAAGAGGATTTAGACAATCGTTTCAATGCTTCAGTACTGAATATCTCTTCTGTCGGGCATTGGCAGTCGAGACCTCTGGCACTAAACCGTGGCAAAATTCTGCCTCAGCATTCAGCTCTATTCTGAACGCTGTTATGGTCTTCGTGTAACTGAGAGGGCCTCTGCTGCTTCCTCCACGTTTTCAAGTTCCTTCTTTTTGGACTGATGTTCTGGCTTTGATGGTAACAGAGGGACAGTTTCAGAATCGCCTGCCTCTGAAAACTTCTCCTCTTTTTGCAGGGAAGTTAGTTCTCCTGCAGGCCACACATTCTCGTCCGTCATTTCGGATTCATCCTACAAATAAGTTGTCCCAATTTAACTACTCTCCTTTTCCGATGGAGATATTTGCTTCTCCTTTCCCCTTGGAGATGTCACATTTAAGTCCTGCTCCTTGCTGGTTTTTACGCATGATATGAGAACCTAATCAGATCTCGTATTGTCCTGCGATTCCAAATTCGGGAATAATATCACCAAAATAAGCACAAATGTTAGTAATGTAAATGTGTGTTTGCACATTTTACATACCACACACTATAAGATTTCTTCGTATCATAGAAACAGATCTATCGATCACAATCGATACCTCGTAAACACCGACGTATTGCAAATGGCACTTCTACATTCGACTACGATTGACTGTTAAGCTTAGATAGTGAAGTGGGTCTTCGGCCCCAGCTCGCACCTCGCAGAGAACACTGTCTCCATTACGAATAAAATCACGGCGAGATATAATTTTCAGTAGGCCCTCACGTTTAATGTGTCCATCACTTTCGTCCGACTTTTTAAACAAAATCGTAATTTGTCGACGGTTTTAGCGAAAAGCCCAAATAAGAAACCATTAAAATCCGTCCGGTGGAAGGTCGCTGTTAAATGCTGACAGCCATGACGTGGCCAACACTCTCGGTTTTCGCAACCGCTTTGCGAACGAGCCGTCCTCCCTAAGCAAAGCCAATGCATAGAGACCTGAGATGTAACAAAAGTGTATGCAGCTCTTGTATGCACTTACTTACATACTTTCACGAAGCACAGAATTCAGATTATAATGACAGCAAGGAGTAACGATATCTTAAAGTCTCCTCCAATCAAGAGCACACATTTTAAGGACGGTAATACAGAACGTTCCCCCCAGGCAGAATACTTACACGAAAACCTCCACTTACATTCGGCATTACTATTACACTATTGTAACCTTGACTACCCTAATTTAAAATTTAAAAATTTTTATTTTCAAACTTCTCAGTCTACCACATTTATCGGATCTAATATTATTTTTTTAATCTGGTTTCGGCTTATCCTATACTCCCGTGACACTTTTGTTAACATGAGATACCAACCGCATACATTAAAGATGCAAACTGGCATTGTGCAACTTACATAATAATTTCCTTTTACGCCTTATTTGCCTGATGGTGGCTTCTTGTTAAGCCGAAACATGTTTCATTAAACTAACCAACAGACAAAAAGAGTTGTGACTGTCGGCCATTATCCACCTGAACCTAAAATAGCTGGCCTATTCAAATATTAATTAATTTATTCCGCGCATATGTTCCTGTTGCCCAATCAAATATTTGTTTTCTCATTAAACGCTGATCTGCGAGCCACAGATGTTAGATGCTGGGCCTGTAATTAGGTCCTGCTCTAACCCAACGTCATGCTGATGCTATCTAATGCTACTGCTCCATTTCATTCGACAAATCACATTTACTGCAGGCTGTTTATGTGGTACTGTCGCCAATCTGTTGTCCTTGTTACAGCTACAATTCTAATAAACCGCCACCTGCAGCACTCTCTACTCCGCGTTCCATTCAAGGCACTCAAGACTTCCCACAAAAGCGTTAACAATGTGTACGGAAATAGGAGTAAGTTAATTACATTAAAAAAAGCACTTGCATATGTGCACAATCTCGTCTCCAAAAGTTGCAGAATAAGACTGTAATACAACAATAATATGAATTATCAAAGAAACAGGTGTGCGAACGGGAGAAGCAGGCTCAGATTCGCGTCTAATGGCGGTCTTTGGTATTAACGGTGTTGAACCTACTACCACAGAATGTTTCTTTTATCGCTGTTCTGAGCACCGCCAACTGTCAGAGGATGTCTCGGCAGATTCAGATTTTTCTACGCGATAAAGCTGCCGCGCTCGGTGCGGAGACAAAAGAAACATTCTGTCATTACACTGTATTAACTGCTAATTACATCAGCAGGTTTCCGTACATTTGGCTATGGGAGCTTCAGCCGCTGAAGGACGCACCACAGCTCGTCAGAGTGCAACAGTTTACTTCTGAGCGACTGAATTCATTGCACAAAAAATAGTGGCCTGTTACATATCGAGTCAGCACAGCGGTAATGCAGCCGACCTGTACTCACCATGTACTAGTTTAAATTTTCAGTCGACATCCCCAACTATTTCGTGTCATATTTTTATAGGGGAAGCGGAGGTGCAGCTCCACTCATTCTTAACCTCGACGCTGGATGGAGGTGAGTTGTCAGCCTCACGACCCGGACACTCTACCCCCAGGTAAAGAGCCGCGTACCCACTGAATAGGAGGCGGGTTGGGACTCCAGAGCCAGTCTGTAAGTTCTGGAGAAGAGATTAAATTACTTGCCCCTGCCAGGAATCAAACCCCAGACCGTGTACATGTTATTGACTACGGTAAAGGGAACACGATAAGAGCAACCTCCGCCGTCGGATATGTAAATATCCAGATAACAAAGCATTATGCAGGCAAGTACGCACAGCAGGTCGATCTACAGGACCGACAGCACATCCACATCCCTTCACCGAGATATTTTGAGTTTAGTTCTTCTTAAACAACTCGTGGATCTGCTGTCCCATCAATACAAACAGATTCGCTTTTACTTTTCTTTTGCTTTATTTTCCCATTTTCGTCTCGCTTTGTCTCAGTCTCTTCCTAAATGTCTTGCTGTACCTCAACTGTACGTACGATATATTCGTATGCACTAATCCCTCACTCATATCTCACCACTATGTACATAAAACTCGCTTTGTCCACTTTCTCGAGGTTCTGCTTTAAAATTCTGCGGTTGTTTGCCTTCTCATCGTATAAAAGAGGTCAGTGCAACCGGTTAAGACAACATCTACAGGATCCTCCACACTAAATGCTACGACAGCTACGTGTCTACGTTTCCACGCCAGATTATGCAACAGCACCGTGAACACGGACTACGATCACTTACAAGTCACCGTTCATAGTCATTCAACACTGTAAAATCTACGCAGCTGATACAAAGACGTTAAACCAAGAAACACAGGCAATTATCCCCCAGCAGCTGGTAAAATATCAGCGTCACTAAACGACGATCAGTCTCACGTCCATGTGTCGACGCAGCGGGCTGTCACGGTGGGTCTGGCAAGCCTGATGGACTTCGGTAGGGTCGTGGGTGCGAGTCCTGAACACTGTTACACAGGCAGGCTACATAGCTTCAGGGGCCATCACTTTTGTAATCCGCTAAGGGTGAACATGTCAGATATGTCAGCTCAGCGACAGACGAGAGGCGGCAATCGGGCCGACTTCTAACACATCTGCTGAGGCCCACTCCGGTACGGCGCTTGGACAGCGCACCACTACAGTGACCAGGCCACGGGGTGGACAACAGGGGAATCGCGGTTCGATTTCCGTAAGGTAAAGACAATTCTCTCTTCTCCAAAGCATCCAACCAGTCTCTGACACCCACCCAGCTTATTCTTAAGGAGGAACTGGGAGCGCTTTCCCCGGGAGCAGAGCGGCCGAAACGTCAACCTGACCACCCATCTCCACCTAATGCCGAGGTTAAGAATGGGTGGAGCCACACTTCCGCTCCTCCCTACACTTTCACAACGTGCTTAAGGTCAACTTTGCCTTCACCTACTCTGTGGAAGATTCGTCACAGCACCAATAACGATCACAGACTGGCAGCTCTCTTAACTCAGACGAGATTGCCATGTAATTCGCTAACTTGTCTTGGAGCTGTTCATTGCAGTAAGTACTGCCATCCTCTGAGACACCAAAGTCTAGGTTAAGCCCGAATGTAATTCGGACAGCTAAATTCACGATGCTTTCTTTATAAGGGCTAACTGTGGCACACTTACATATGGGTGACAATTATGGCGACTTACTTTGAAGTCTTTGTGTGAATTCAACACACCATCGCTTGTTAGCATGGCGTTTTATAACACATTCCTTAAGCTTAAATACACTGAAGCTTTTATTTTGGAACGCTATTACCTCTTAACACATCAGATGTCACATATGAGTTACGAAATGATAATGTATTCATTTTGGGCCTATTTAATCACACTACTTAAACTGAAAATAATACATAGCGTGACCTAGAGTTGGCACAGAAACCTAAAAACGAAGATACGAGGATACGAAAGGATGCCCTATCTAGCTACCGCAGGATCTTACTCCGGCAATCGCCTGGAGAAACTAAACAAAAACCTCGGGCAGAAAAGACGAAAACGTGACTCACATTCGGAGTATCTCCGACAACAATTCTAGAGCGTTATAACCACACAACCCTGCTTGTGTTTATTCGAAGTATCTCCCAAAAGAACTTTACAGTGCTGCCACTATACACCTGTTTGGTATTATTCTCATTTACTCGTAATAAAGCTGTAAGGCACTCACTTTAACTTAACGGCATAGAGCTTAAGGCACTCACTTCAGACTCAATGGCATAAAGCTTAAGGCACTCACTTCAGTCTCAGTGACATAAAGCTTAAGGCACTCACTTCAGAATCACTGACATAAAGCTTAAGGTACTCACTTTAACTCAACGGCATAAAGCTTAAGGCACTCACTTCAGACTCAATGGCATAAAGCTTAAGGCACTCACTTCAGTCTCAGTGACATAAAACTTAAGGCACTCACTTCAGAATGACTGATTTAAAGCTTAAGTTACTCACTTCAGAATCACTGACATAAAGCTTAAGGTACTCACTTCAGAAAAACTGACATGACATAAAGCTGTAAGGCACTCACTTCAGACTCAATGGCATAAAGCTGTACAGTACTTACTTCAGGTCTTGACATACAGCTTAAGGCACTCACTTCAGGCTCAAGGACATAAAGCTTAAAGCACTCACTTCAGTCTCACTGACATAAAGCTGTAGGGCACTCACTTCAGACTCAATGGCATAAAGCTGCACGGTACTTACTTCAGACTTGACATACAGCTGTAAGGCACTCACTTCAGACTCAATGACATGAAGCTGTAAGGTATTATTATATTATATATTATTAAAATGGAGTCTAGTTATTGAACGATTTTTTTTAACTGTCACTTAATGACTTTTCCCATGACATATGCGAAAAATAAATCCCTGTGGTAGCCTATAACTACCGACATCCCAAAGCACCAGTCTGTCAATCACCCGATATCGCAGCAGAAAACAAACTGAAAAATCCATTATCACCTGATAATGACCACACACTGAACGAACGTTGGAGATCCTTAGGAAGACTTACTTGAAGACGGATGAACAGCACTGCCACCTGGTATCACTGCACACTGTAAGGGCCCAATCAGTCCTAACCGGAACTTTTAAGATCGGTCTCACGACGCATTAATGTTTCATGCTCAGTGGCTGTCTAGCGTAAATCCGTGCCACTCTCCTGCACTTACTGGTGGGATATATATGATTTGTGCTGGTGGGCCAATAACAGCACGTCCCCACTACTGTTGGTCTCACACACAACACCGCCACGCACCTGAGTTCCCGTTCTTGCAGAACTTTCTCCAACTACAAGCAGGCCCATGACAAAGACACGATATCCGACAACAGACCTGCTCTACATATCCATGAGGCAGACAAAGTCGTTCAGTGAATTATATAAATGGACTTATTTGCTGTTCCATTGGCGGCAGGAGTCGCGACGATGTCCATGGCTGTTATCCCGTTCACGATCAATGAACGAACAGCATATTTGTTGCAGGCTAATTAAAAACGCTACATCAACTGCTGGTATTAAGTGGTGTTGAACAAGACTGCGTGGGGTAAAATGACATGAGGACGGCAGCAGTGGCCTGCAGCAAATTAATTACTTTTCCACCGAATGACTCTGAAACACCAAGGGAATTCGCAAGGATTATGGGTGACAGTAGGCTGTGACCTACCGCATCCTATGCCGACTAACTACCTAACAAACCCACAAACTAACTCCACAGAACAGATGCCTTCTCGAGAAGCTAACAATTGCTCAGCCAGTCAACAAACTGCCCGCACTTTATACGGGACCCAACGGCAACCGGGTGGAAAACTCAACTGCAGTTAATAAATATCATATCATGCCATATCATGACCGTGTTCACAAAATCCCGCCACTTTTCATTACGCTGAACCAGATTAACCCAGAACACACCCTTTAACTTCTCCGCAGATCACCTTCTCGACGCGGTGGTCTTCAGCTGTCGTTTGTCTTACTCTGCAAACGGTATGCCGGTGGATAAGACGATCGGCTGGCTGGTCTGTAGTAAGGCTTAACTCAGGGAATGCGACGTAGAGTAGGCGTCTGGTGACGAACGTAGACTGCTATTGGGTACATGATGTTATATCGGTAAATTTAACACAATAAGACAATCATGTCACTAAATGATCAGATGATTCATAACAAGATATAGTTGATAAACAGTACCAAAAACACTGTTTGTTCACCTTTTACAACAGGCACATTTGTTTTAGATATCTATCCGGTCTCTACTGGCACAACGAACGGTTGGATAGCCCGACTTCGAATGGCCTTGTTATCCCAGTGTCTTCTGCATTTCATTCCCACGGCTAGCACAATGCCTTGTTTATTCCCTTTTTCTGACTTTCACGACCGCAATGTCACAAGTTCCCTTTGAAAAGGGACGCCGGCCGCTATAAACCTCTCACTCCAACCACACTACTTCCATCCTCCCTCGCAAGGACCAATCTAATCGGTTATAACCCTCCTTTCTTTTTCTGGAATATCCATTTCTAATATTACCTCTCATCTACGCCTAGGTCTTCCAAATTGTCTCCTTCTCCCAGATATCCCAACCAAAATCCTGTCTGCACCTCCCCCCCCCCCATATGTGCTACATTCCCCACACACACCTTATTCTTCTCGCTTTGATCATCCGAATATTTGGTGAGCAATACAGATCAGTAAGCTCCTCACTTTGTAGTTATCTCCACTCCCCGTTACTTCGTCCCTCTTAAACCCAAATATCTACCTCAGCACCCTATTCTCGAAAACCCTCAGCATATGTGCTGCCCTTAATATGAGAGACCAAGTTTCACACCCGACATAAAAATTCTGTACGCGTGTCCTTAGCAAATCGGACAGCAATAGACTGTTGGTCCACGTGGACCAGGCTGCACAACACTTGTGTACAATCTGACCTTACGGTGCGTCATGTGAGGCTCTCACAGCGGCACAGTTGAGGGATCCATTCTTCTGAGACATGACGCTGTCTCAGTGGGTAACCGGATCTCGTCGTTTCGAGGCAACATACTGTTCTCATCTTCAAGGGTCAAAATGTCCAACATTAATTATATTGGACATTATGGCCCGCGAAGGTGAAAACACGAAGCTGACTCGAAACGTCAGGAACCAATTACCCAGTGACGTACCGTAGTATCAAAGAAGAACGGAATCTCTGATATTACTGATCCGTAAGAAAGGAAAATAAAACAGACAGGTAAATGCGAAATCCAGAAAAGTGGATCATTTATGTAAGTCTCTTATGAGCGACTATCTGGGTCAAATAGCTTTAGAGGTTTCACGCATTAACCTGTAACTGACCAACGTTCACTAATGCAAACACGCATAAAAACACCCATAGAAATTCATTCTGTGTATTTCGGCAGCAAGGAAATTACTGCACTTCTAAGACATGCTGCACAATCTCTGTTGTATTTTCCATAAAATGGTATGGATTTCATAATTATATCTATTTCTGTTCAATGAAAAAGCACGACTTTCATAACCATTGTGCTAAAATTACGATAACAGCCTGGTTGTTTAAAGGTCAATGATGTCAGACAAAGAAGAAATTCGAGGCATTTATGTATCTGACCCACGTAATTCCCTGAAACATCCTTTTCAGCAGCGTCTGTCTGTCACCTGTACTGCTCTCTCATACACCAGTGCTTTGTGTTCTTACTCCTTACGCACAAGCCACACGGGTCACTTCCGCAACAAACAGCTGCCAACCACGTGTGCCGATACTGCAAGTGCATTTTCGGTAATTTTCCCTTCCATCATTATTCGTAAGATCCCTATTTTTTACTTTATTTCCTTAATATCGCGAAGTATATTTTAAGAAAAGTCCCAGGAAAATTCACTCGCACAACTCCTACCACAAACTCACCACTCTAAAACCACACCTGAATGTTAATATGGCACATGGGACCTTAATTTATATAAATTTTATTGTTACAAATCATGTTTTAAGTTAAGATCATACATGAAATTTGAGGTTCTTGTAGTGAATATATCAAGATTTTTTGGACATTACACCAAGTAGCTTATGATTCAGTTAGGAGGGAGGTCTTATATAAGATTCTCATTGAGTTTGATATACCTAGGAAACTTGTAAGGTTAATAGAGATGAGTCTGACTGAACAATATAGCAGAGTCCGGATAGGCATGAATGTGTCTGATAGGTTCCCTATTAGGAATGGTTTGAAACAAGGAGATGCTCTTTCACCAATGCTTTTTAACTTTGCTTTAGAGTATGCCATTAGGAGGGTTCAGGTAAACCAGGATGGCTTGAAACTAAATGGTACACATCAGCTTCTGGCTTACACCGATGATGTTAATATACTGGGAGGAGGTATACATACTGTAAAGGAAAATGCAGAAGCTTTAGTAGCTGCTACTAGGGTGATTGGACTGGAAGTAAGTGCTGATAAAACTAAGTACATGGTCATATCTCGAGATCAGAATGCAGGACGAATTCACAGTGTGAGGATTGATAATAGTACCTTCGAGATAGTGGAAGAGTTTAAATATTTGGGAACAACTTTAACAAATCAAAATTCTATTCCAGAAGAAATTAAGAGCAAATTGAGGTCAGGAAATGCTTGCTATCATTCGGTGCAGAACCTTTTGTCTTCCAGGTTGCTATCCAAAAGTTTAAAGATCAAGATATATAGAACTATAATTTTGCCTGTTTTTTGTATGGGTGTGAAGCTTGGTTGCTGATATTGCGGGAGGAAAAGAAGCTGAGGGTGTTTGAGAACATGGTGTTGAGGAGAATATTTGGACCTGGGAGGGACAAGGTAACAGGAGAATGGAGGAGATTGCATAACGAGGAGCTAAATGATTTGTACTCCTCACCCAATATTGTGCGGGTGATAAAATCGAGAAGAATGTGATGGGCTGGGCATGTGGCACAAATGGGTGAGGAGAGGGGGGTGTATAGGTCTTGGTGGGAAAACCGGAGGGAAAGAGACCACTGGGGAGACCGAGGCGTAGATGGGTGGATAATATTAGGACGGATCTACAGGAGGTGGGATGTGGGTATATGGACTGGAATGGGTGGGCCCAGGATAGAGATAGGTGGCGGACACTTGTGAGTGCGGTAATGAACCTTCAGGTTCTGTGAAATGCGGGGAATTTCCTGACTAGCTGCAAACCAGTTAGTTTCTCAAGAAGGACTCTGCACCCTGGAGTAAGTAAGTAAGTAAGTAAGCTGATACACAAGTACGCCCCAAAACACCAAAAACACCATAACAGCTGCATTGCAGTTGTTAACATAATTAACATCTACCAGTCTCCATTTTGCCAAACCAACAGCCTGCAGTTTTTATGTATAATTTGTTGAAATTAAGATTAGCCAGCCATTAATTAAATCCATTAAGGAATTTTCTGTATTAAGATACAATATCTAAATACTTACTCCACTTCATCTGGAATTAAGATGTACATGTGGTGGTGTCGAATTTTCAGGTCAAACTTCATTGTTAATCAAATTGTTTGAAATGTCTGTTGAGCACACTAATTCACAGGGTCACAGGGCACTTAAGTCCGTGATGATTAACAAAACCCAACACTCCTACATAGGAAAATACACCAATCAGAAGAGAGAGTGAGAGTCACCTTTCAAATGTAACTTTATGGCACTCTAACAAAAGACTTTTTCATACTTAAGTGCATCGGAATAAGAAACATGTGTTTGATGTGGGGGTTTGATATGTGGGTGAAAGGGGCGGGGGGGGGGGGGGAATTTAACACTCTCCTTCTTCCAAACTAACTCAGCAAACCCAACAACCTCACACCACACACATACACACACACACACACACACACACACAAGCACAAAGCATGATGAACCAAAAATAATGATAGTACAAATTTAAACAAACTAAAATAAAGCTTTAAGATTCCATAAATTAAATTCTGTTTATATAACATTTATGACATAACAATGCCTGCTTTTTGTTTTGAAATGGACACTGCATTATAAAACACATAAAAGATTATGTTTCTTGTGACTTGTTTTTAATAAATGTAGATGCTATATAATAATTTCACAATGCATTTACACCTCCAGCACTGAATTATTTATATCCTCAATTAAAAAAAAACTATCAAGTTTTACGCTCAATTCTAGCCTACACTGACACAATTCAAGCCAGTATTTTAAACCATTTTACTAAGCCACTGCCCTGCAGTGTCTTCAAAACAATATTTGCCTGAATTATGGTCAGCCTAATGGCTTCTTCTAAATAAGTCTTGCTGACGAACTCCTCAGACTTTCCAAGGAAATGGCATTACATTACTTTCAGACAGATTGAATCCACAAGCTCCTTAGTCACTAACTGTAACTGTCAATGCCTGCAATTTGCACACCTTCCAATTCAAAGTGATTCCCTGAAGAATGAATTTGACACACAAAGATCAGAGACTGCCTGACTAACTCTACTGTACAGGGTGTTACTCCAGCAGCCGATGGAGAGTCAGCTAATAAATAAATAACTTATCTGAAAGTTCACCACCATATCACACAAAAGCCTTCCACCGTCCCCTACTCCCAATTTAATATACTTCTTACTTTCAGAGCAACATTAATAGCAACTTTTATTTGTTTAAGTCTCTGAAGGAGATTCCCTCCACTCATTTTACAGCAAAAATTATGTATGCATTTCTTGTTTCTCAGTGCAACAAAGTCCTACAAATCTCACCCCCGGCCATTTAATTGCTCTGCACACACTAGCTGGTGGGCTGGGATAATTCAGTCGGTATAGCGACTTACTACGGGCTGAACGGTCCGAGGATCGAATTCTGGTGGGGGCGTGGTTTTTCGCACTCGTCCAGACCAGCCCCGGGGCCCACCCAGCCTCCTATACAATGGGTACCGCATCTCTTTCATGGGGGTAAAGCGGCTGAGCCACGGCATTGACAATCCAGCGCCGAAGTTAAAGAAAGAGTAGAACTATACCTCTACTCCCCCTGTGGGCCTTCATGGCCTGTTCTAGGGTGAACTTATCTTTACTCTTTACATGTACTATAAGGGTACAAACTGTCACACTGTCGCCAGTGTGTTTTGTTAACCACATGAAAATATGTTCCAAACAAAAGTTGCACTTCTTAATAAAATATAAATTTTATGCCAATTTCTATAAAAACTGTTACATAATAAGATTGATCTAGGGGCCATATAAACGAGTTTTTACATTAAACTGATACAACCTGAAATTATAATGCCTTATAACTTTTAGTGAAGATTCCCAGAACAAACATTCATAAACGGACAGACAGCCACAGGTTCTGCACTATGGCACCGTTTTATGCAACTGGTGAAAAGAAAGTACAATATCACTTATTACAAAGAACACAAGAAAGTTCAAGTAACTCAGATTCACAAGCAGGTTCTTGTGTATTTTTAACATTTAACAGTCACAGTCTTACATCTATCAGCAGACCAACATTTTACAGAAAAAAAAAAATTTGGGGGGCATAAAACATTTCATTGCTTTCTGCAATTCCTCCTTGAAAGATGTGTGTTTTGCAATGTACCTAAGCCTTGATGTACCTAATTACTTGTTATTACACTAATAACCAAAACTGAAATTGGGTGACAACAGCAAAATTCCCCTTTATAAAAGTCACGGAAATACAGCTCACAGTGCTCAAAGTGAAACATATGTATGGTGACACAAAGTGCTCTGTATGCACCAAGTTTATGCATTCTGTGCACAGAACATATAACCATTAATGACAGTATTGATTCTATCATCCTACTAAGAATCAGTACAATGTGAGAAAAAATTAAAATTTTGTGGTGCCTATTACTGGTATGAGAATCTGTTCCGTTCCCATCGTATCTAACTCACTCTTGATGCATAGCACACTGCACCTGCACCAATTTCAACATATTTTGCCACTATACCTATCACATCTCTCTACAACCTGTGCCTGCTTGTATTAACAGATGTGACCATTACAAATACACCCACTGTATTCTCTCTGTACCATCTGACTAGCACACTGTGTCAATTGCATTAACAATCCTGTCAATACAAATATACCTAGCCCACATACTTCAATGCAAGAACACAACATAGTGCATATGTTGACACAATGCAGTCACCATGCACTGCATATACCAGGCTGTCTTGAAAGGCAGACAGAGACAGACAGGCAGTGTTGTTCAGCTACCATGACATGGTATTACAAAGTGGCCCAGAATCGTTCAACAATTCATTAAACTTGATTTATAGTCTTTTTTAAGCTCATGGTTCCGTGCATCATAATTCAATATTAAATAAAATCCAACCAGATGCAACAGTATGCAGTCTGATTTATTTTACAGCAGAATCACTCTACATGTGTTGGGTGTCACCGCACCCATCATCAGGAGTACTAAAAACTGTAACCACAGCCTCTGATACAGGTCATAATATCGGTACAGCTACTTCCCTCCAACATGGCCAGATCCCATGGAGGGAAGTAGCTGTACTGATATTATGACCTGTATCGGTGGCTGCGGTTACAGTTTTTAGTGCTCCTGATGATGGGTGCGGTGACACCCGACACATGTAGAGTGATTCTGCAGTAAAATATATCAGACTGCATACTGTTGCATCTGGTTGGATTTTATTTAATATTCAAGTTATAGTATTTGAAAATAATTACTTTTTCACTAAATTTCACAACTGATGTTTGGTTACTTAACAATACATCACGCACATCCCGAAAAGCAAAAGAAACTGTCTACAGCAGTGTCAAAACTTGAAGGACAAACACACAAATAAGTAGACAGATCCAATAATGTAACTTAAAATCCTGCATCTTTCACACCAATCTCAAATCAATCTAACAGGCACACTGCCTAACGTCACTTATCTAGTCAGTATAATGTCATATCACATTAGGGTCATGGTTAAAATCCTGGCTGCAACATGGACTATCCTGAGTCATGTTCATTATGGTTTCCCTCAGTTCTTCCAGACAAATGGACAAATGCCAGGACTTTATTTTGACTTAGGTCAAAGCTTCTCCATGAACATAATTACTGAATATCACCTATTATTTGACAGTACACAGCCTAAGTTGCTGACAGTGCAATTAGTCAATTACATAGCATTTGTACCCATGCCAACATATGTGTCTAGCCAAAGTCAATGTCTACATGAGTCAGTGAATTAAACAGTAAAGGTATGGTCTTATCCCCTATATAGAGCTCACTGCATTAAAGAATGATATAGAACACTAAAAATTCATCCTACTAAAAATCCAAAATGTCTATAAAAAACTGCAAGCAGTAAAACTTAAAATCTCATACACCGTAATCTTCATTTAGACCTTCACATGACTAAACTGAATTTTCAATACGCGATAGCAGATCACTGATAAAAGATGTTTTACTGTTCCACTGTCATGGATTGGAATATAGCACTAGTATTGTATTTTGGAGAAACAAATTCAAATGTTGTCATCACTTACATAAAATTTTTGTAAATATCCAGTTCAAATCCTGGAGTAGTAATCAGACTGTTCATTAACTGAATGGCTAACTAATGCTGGTAACAGAATCAAACAAAACAACAACACACACAAATTTATTGGTCCTTTTCAAAAAAAACACAGCATATTTCACAAGCAAAGCTGCATCCAATTATTTTTGGGTGAAGACAAAAAACTGCTCACTCGCTCTCTCTCTCTTTCTCTCTCCAATGCACTCACTCACACACACACCACACACACCCACCCACACACAC
>Ga0131853_10013515_pt1 | contig 14970 bp, 7 predicted proteins | sample TergutLab28metaG_FD_92764 | JGI IMG/M metagenome (GOLD analysis project Ga0131853, IMG submission 92764) | Labiotermes labralis P1 segment gut microbial communities from Petit-Saut dam, French Guiana - Lab288 P1 (version 2) (version 2) | ecosystem: Host-associated > Arthropoda: Insects >... | reverse complement strand
AGTCCATATACCCACATCCCACCTCCTGGAGATCCATCCTAATATTATCCACCCATCTACGCCTAGGTCTCCCCAGTGGTCTCCTTCCCTCCCGTTTCCCCACCAAGACCCTATACACTCCCTCTCCTCACCCATACGCGCCACATGCCCAGCCCATCTCATTCTTCTCTTATCACCCGCACAATATTGGGTGAGGGGTACAAATCATTTAGCTCCTCTTTATGCAATCTCCTCCATTCCGTTTACCTCGTCCCTCCTAGGTCCAAATATTCTCCTCAACACCATGTCCTCAAACACCCTAAAATTAGAGGGCGTAAATTAGGATGTGTGGATTTGTAATGGGCGTTAAAGCAAAAAATGCATGAAATGTTTGGTGTTTAGGAAAGGGCAGCTAATACATATTGATATGTCTCGGAGAATATAGAAGACATAAGCCGCTGTTGTTTAGTAACGGACGTTTAATTTTGTTTGCTTTGTTTAAATCGAATTTTAGTCTATGCACTTGACACACAAAAATTCGAAAAAACGATAGATGATAATTTTTATAAGAAGAAAGTGCGAGGTCAAACACACACTATTTCTCTTTTTTTTTTTGTGCGTTCCCCTTTCTAATTTTCTTTCGTTCTCGCTTTCTTTCTTTCTATCCTTCTTTGTTTCTTCCTTCCTTGTGCTTTGTCACATCTGTGGCAACAGATCTTAACTGCGACAATTACACAATTTGCCCTGGCGCTTACGCTTTCTCCTACTCAATGTGTATCAGTGTTTTTCACCTACTTCTGATGTTATGAAACTGCGGAGCTATCTCTATTCCCTCAATACTCCTTCATGACACGGACACGGACAATTTTTTTTTTTACTTACATAATTGCTTCTAAATGAAGGATCCTCTCCTTGTGCACACGAAAATGAATATACAGATTTTATAAAACGCCGTATATTTGTTGACTATTCGGACTGCTGGAGCCGAACTCTCTGCACATGATCGCGTAATACAAGTACATGGTGCATATTCCTGTATCACAAAGCGTTTATCATTTAACCTCTCCTACGAGTTTGATGTTCTGAACCATCTCTTTTGGGAATACAAAATTCCTCACTTGATTTAATCATTTTGTACAGGGTTATTCAAAATGATTGTCGGGGGTTTAACAACCTCGTTCTCCAGATGCAACCCCATGTGATTTCTTTCTATGGGGTTACGTCAAGGATCAGGTTTATGTTCCTCCTCTTCCCGCCAGTATCCTGGAACTGAAGGTACGAAACAGAAGCGCCATTGAAAACATCACCGTTGACAAGCTACAAATATGGAATGAACACGATTATCGTGTCGATGTTCATAGAATCACAAAGAATGAACATATAGAGCATCTGTAAGGTATGTAACAACATTTTGGAGTGTTGTTCTATTAAATAAAAAAAACACATATACTCCTATCTCAAGTGTATTGTGTATGACAAGTTGTTAAAACCCCTACAATTATTTTGAATAACCCTGTATTTGTGCAGTTGCATATCACACGACTGTCTGCAGATTAGGCATTAACAAGGCATCGAATGCCGACACAGAGTTTACCTTTTGATGTATATCTCCCTAACATTACACATTGTGTTTGAAGTGACTGTTATTTTTGCAAAATAAAATTCGGGACATCAAAACACATGCCACAGATATTAACATCGGACCATGTAACAAACGACTGGGAACAATCGGCTTGTCTGAGTCTGTTGAAATGTGAATTTCAAACCCAGAATTTGTGGTTGCTACGTAATCCTACATAATTTTACTGCAATATTTCTCCTAATTAATTTCAGATACTTAGGTTTAAGATTGGTCTTATGTATTATGATCACGTTAATCGTGGTCTTTAGACATGTGTGATATTTCATGGATATTCAAGGATATTCTCTTGCGGAAAAGATGTATTGTTCAAGCAGTTTTCGTGAGATCATTGCATAATACCGAAACACGTACACGTATTATGAAGGCTACAGACTATAATTTTCACTGCGAATATTATCCACGTGATCCTGCGCTAAGGCTGAAGATGTCTGAGATTAAGCAAAGGAAATTGTATATAATCGATTATAGTAAAGTTGAATTTTAGTAATGTTCTTCAAATAACCCAAAATAACCTCGAGTTTACCATATGCTGGCAAAAAGAATTTAAGGAAAAGCTTGATTTAAAGTTTTGCAAATTAGTGATCAATCCCGAATATGAGCGATGATGTTTTTGTTGCCTTCAGTGGATGATTAGAATCATAAGATGTGCATGAGAAACATACGAGTATATAAGATAGTGAACAACTTTCTCCTAGTGTAGCTGAATTTAGATCTTACTGACTTACTTAATCTGTGGAGCAGAGTGCCTCTTGAGAAGCAAATAGTTCTCAGCTAGTCCAGGAGTTCCCCGCATTTTATGGAACCCGACGGTTCATAACCGCATTTACAAGCGCCCGCCACCTGTCCCAATCCTAAGCCACATCGATCCAGCCCATACACCTTATCCCACTTCCTGAAGATCCATCTTAATATTATCCTCCGATCTACGCCTGTGTCTTCCAAGTGGTCTCTTTCCCTCAGGTTTCCCCATCAAAAACCTGTGTACCCCTCTCCTCTCCCTCATATGTGCTACATGCCCCACCCATCCCCATTCTTCTCGATTTCATCACCCGCACAATAATGGGTGAGGAGTAAAAAGCTGAATTTATATCTACGCACTTGATAAAATCTTCCAGGGCCTTCCTACTTCCCAAACACAGGATTCTTTGGCGTTTGTATTTTTTTTTAATTTGTCCGTGTTCGATTTATAATGCAGGCGGACAGCCTTGCTGATTCTCTGATAACCTGCTTGAAACATGACTCGAGCAATTCGTGTCTTGAGTTTTTGTAATAGTCGAACAAAATTGGAAGCTGTTGTTCCGTGAAGGTGAGCACTAACCTTAGCCTGGTGTCGAGATTAGGAAGCCAATCGAATTGCGAGCTCCACAATCCCGTATGCCTTTATAGCACTTACAGGGAGAACCATGTCCTTTGTATCTGTAGTCGCCATGTCTACAAGTAACACAGTTCAGACACAAGATAGAAAACTGAATTCTTGTAGCTTGTTGCCCTGTAACACTCTTCAGAGATTTTGGAAATTCAATTTTCGTGGAATAGGAGAAAGAAAATCTGTGTGACTTTTTCTCAGAGTTTGGGTTACCCCTTTCTATCTCGACAGTTGATTGAGTAGGCGCCCTCGAAATGTTAGTATTTGTGTACCAAACAGCACGGCGTCACATCACGGAAGACCGCGATGCACGTAAGTCTATAGGATAACCAGATTTCAGCGGTATAATACGCTTGTTATGATCCAGTCTCCTTCGCCAGTCCGCCAATTTTGGCACGGGTTTGTGCGAGACGTGTGTTAGATGAGAGGAAGGCAATTACTGTCCTAAACTGTGAGGTTTTTTTTTAGCGATGTGTTTGAAGACTCCGTTCTGACGACATGTGATGATGCCGCATCATTGGTTGATCCCTGAAGAAGGGAAACCTCAGTCTAAATATTATTGCTATATTTTATTTGAGTCATAGTTATTTAACGATGATATTTCATTAGGTAGAACTTCAGTACACTAACGGCGACTGGAGGATCGACATTTAGGAAATTAGGTCACTATTTCAGTTAATATCTTGGAGTTCATTCAGGATTAGAAAAACGGGCGGTAGAGACGCATAGCTGCCTGGGGCGGCAATCTATAAGGGGCGATAAGAGGTCCCTGGAATGTTCGGAAATTAGGTACTGGTAACTCGGATTGCCACACGCGAAAAAAAATTTTCTAGGCAAATTTTCCGTAATTTGCGCACGCGTCCTTTGAGATTTTACCAGCCCTGTCTTAAGCCGAAATTTTTCAAAATTATCGGTTTGAAAGGGCCCCAAATTATTAGGCTGCCCGGAGTGGCCACGTGTCTCAGGCCGGCTTTGACTTTAACTGAATGTTCTTATTTAAATAAAGGAATTTTATGTAATATTTTCTTTCACAATGAGTAGCTATTTGTGTAGTTCTGAGTCAGACATGTTGTGTATTTTGCCAGGTTTTTTTTTTTTTGCTTTTTATGTTTTTTGTAGAATAATTGAAGGAAATTGGGAATGCTGGGGATTCGATCCAAGGTTCTTAGGGTGGTAAAGTAAACACTGCTTGAAAACAACACTTTTTTTACAATATTAAAATTATGAAATATAATATGTACTCCGTCTGACACAACTATCTTTTATTTTATTGTTTCAAATGTTGGCTCCTAATTTCGGCCTGACTAGGCCATCATCAGGCCAATATTTATAAAGAACTTTAAAATTCTGGTTATACAATATAACTCATCAGTATCATGGGATCCCATTCACAGTCATTATTATTTTTTATAGTTTATACAAGCTATAATTGTGTTATCTGTAGTACTTTTTTGATATGAGCATAATTTTTATTAATTGTAAAGAACAATAATGAATGTGAATAGTATCCCAATGTATTGACGAGTTATATGCATCAGCATTTTTAATTTTTTGTAAATTTTGGCCTGATGATGGCCTAGTCAGGCCGAAACTAGGAGCCAATAATTGAAGTAATAAAATAAAAATGATAGTTTTGACAGACGCAGTACATATCTTAATTCAATTTAATATTGTACTTTAAACACAACTGGATCTCCTTTACCAAGACATTTTTTCGAATAAAACAAATATGGTGGAATCGCCCTGAACCTACACCACGACACCGAAAGGAAAGTAATTTAGAGGGGGGAAAGGAATCAGAATACTGTCTTAACACTGATGTCAGATCTTAAGATCAGCCAAAAATATAGATTATAAGACATGCATTGTAAGTGTAACGTAAATTGAGGCGTGTTCGTGCCACCATTGTTGCACTGGGAAATCAATCAGTATTGCACACACTGCGAATGTGTTCGTGGCCTCAGACATCCAGCAAGCAATGCGCATGCGCCATACGGTCACTTGTGATCTGCACTGCTCTATAATATTTTTTCACATTGTCCCATAAACGGGAAGAATTTTCGAAAAACGTTATTGAAATGAAATATGTGTTTTGATTTTCTCTACAATTTCTGCCTGAAACATCTCATTCTAGACGAACTGAGGGTGACGCGGTCAATACATATATATATATATATATATATATATATTGGTTTTCGTGTAAAGTATCCGTTATTCTTGTCAGATTTTGATGAACCTGGAATTTTCTCGACAGACTTTCGAAAAATATTCAAATATAAAATTTAATGAAAATCTGTCCAGGGGTAGCCAAGTAGTTCCGTGCGGACGGAAAGAGTGACAGGCAGACTGACATGACGAAGCTATTAGTCGCTTTTCGATATTATTCGCACGTGCCTAAGAACTACATATCGTGCATAGCATGCGATAAGAAATAAAGAAAAAATTGTATACAAGGTTATTTGAGGCTCATATGGAAGTGCAGATTTAAGCAACATTTAATAAAATAGTTGTTAATAATTGAACTTAGTTTGTAGGTATCTGGTAATGATTTTTTTTTTTAAATGAGACATGCTACAATGGCACTTTGTCTTCGTGTGAGGCAATACCATGTCTAACGATACGAATATCTTTCGGTTTCGGGAAGGAATTTACGTTCGTAATACTTCGAATATATTTTGTGTTCTGTTGTGTACATTATTTGGAAATATATTATTATTATTATTTCTTTAATTGGAACTGGGCTGATGAGTCAGCAGATAAATTATTGAATTATTTGTTGTTTTGTTGTTGTTGTTGTTGTGGTTGTGGTGGTGGTGGAAATGCAAGACGGTACATTGCCCTTTCGCGCGAACTCCATGCCATGCCGGTACACGAGGAACTAAAGTTCGACGCACTCTTTAATAAGACATTACTTGAGAGTGATTTTTCAACTTCTGCTTCGAGCCGCTCTGTCACAGGATGTGTCGCAAATCCGGTCTAAAGCTGTGACTAGGAGAGAAATCCTCAAGACTATTTCTGATTTGCTGCGATGGTTGATTGTTAGATCATTTCCGCGACAAGACACTGGCCTAATTCAGCATGCGTCGCGGATGTATAGACGGTATAGAAATCCTATGGGGTTAGCCACTGGTATTGCGATAACAAACCTTATCTTAAGCAGTCATTGTGCATATTGTGTTCCTTTGCTTAAGATACGTGTACTCGGCATTCTGAAGTTTCATTTACAAAAAATAAAAACGCCAATGTATTAGCGAGGGATAATTCCTATATCCACCTCAACCACTGGTTCTAGAGAAGTGGCAAGTACCTAATTGTTTAAAACTCAGTTAGCTGCTCTTCTAGTTCAGGCACGATATTAATTAAATTTCACCATAAAAATTAACAATATTCATGATTAGATTTAACATTGATAGGCCCGTGCATCGCTAATATATTCTCAGAATACAACCAATAAGATGCGACATTTTACAATTTATTTATTTCTGTAAGACGTTCTACATGTTTCAGACGGAGCAGGTAGCGGTAATGGTCTGACTAATGCCTGACGCTGTATGTGCAGTTTTGAGCTCCTGATGATGTACGGAAAACCCGTCTGAAACATGTACAGCGTCTTACAGAAATAAATAAATTGTGAAACCTCGCATCTTTTTGTTTGAACTCTGAGAATTCAGGAATAAGGTTTTGTCCAGTTTCTAATTTCTGTATCCCTACATTCTACAACTCTGAGAGCTGAGGAAAATAGTTTGTCTCTGTCATTAATATACAAATAACATGAACAAAATGATGGGAGCTTGCTGTGAATTAAGGACCTCCATCAAAGGCATATCCTAAAATAACAGCAATACCAGTCAAGGTTTTAGGTCTCGCCAATTTAAAAACACACATTTGATACAAAATGTCAAAAATAAAACATAATAATTGTTGCCCAAAATAATATTGTGGACTTCCTGCCAAGCACTTGACGTCTGTCCTATCATGAATTATGTAATAACTTAGAAAGGGATTTAAACATATGCCTACGTTTCTCACTGATAAAGAACGGAAGAATATAAAGTCACGCGTCTTTTAATAAACTCTGATTTTGGAGTAAAGTTCAGACATTGATTAATTTTTACTTACTATTAAATTCAGGTTCTAAAATTACAAGGGTTGTAGTAACATGTAGCGGCGCTTCATGATAAGTGGTGCAAATACGAAATATATCGCTTTGTGTAGTAAAACCTTATGGTTGCTTAGCGACGGAACACCCTGTTTGTACAGAACGGTTTATGTGCTAATATAAACAATAGAGTACGGAAACTGGGGCACACCAGAGGCAGAGGAAAGTTCGTTTGCTTGTACAAACGCTTTACAAGCACGACTGTTATAGATGTAATTAGAAATTCTGAACCTTGCCACACGTCATTCAACGACTGAACTACATAGCTGCAGTGTTTGAGAATGTCCGACTAAAGCCATTTTTAACTATATGCATTGCTTGTAACAAAATGAATTCTACGTCCTGATCAGTGTGTTCATATTACGTATGAATCCCACAATAAACACCAAATATTTCCCTAGAAATATTTTACAGAGTGATCTTTAGAATTTACGTAGACTGTGTTCTCCGTGCTCGTTAACACGTCGAAGTTTTATAAAGTAGGCGAGCCGACGGGAAGTGACTAGCGAGAGCTGGAAAATAAAATAAAATTCTTAAGTGCTTGTGTACCCGTAATTTAGGTAAATTTCGGTATTCAAAAGTCTTGAAGAATTTTAATGTGCCAGCTTTCTGTCCTGTTACTACTCAAAAAATTTTATTGGTTCATGTAATAATAGGCCCATAATATCTCCTTTATCTAAAGTGGCACAGACCTGATGTCAGGTCTGTTAATTTAATCAAATTTATTCATCTGTCTACAATATAAGTGTTTTGTAAATAAACTTAAACATTTTACATGAAGATATGGTAAACAGCACTAGCTGAGTGACAGCTGCTCAATGCGTGGTACATGTGTTTCAAAATAAAGGTGAAAGGCAAAGTGCACCCTTGTACAGGCACTGAGGCTCTGTACAGGCCGTGCGGCCCATAGCGGGAGTAGAGGTATAGCTCTGCTCTTTCTTGACCACGGCACTAGAAGGGGGTGAGGGGTCAGCGTCACGCCCCGGCCGCTCTTTACCCCGGGAATAAGAACCGGTACCCATTGTACAGGAGGTTGGGTGAACCCCAGGGCCGGTCTGGACAGGTGCGGAAAATCACGTCACCACCGGGAATCGATCCCCGGACCGTCCAGCCCGTAGTCAGTCGCTATACCGACTACGCTATGGGGCCCACTGTTTCAAAATACGTCCCTTACATTTCCTTACTGTTTAAATTGGTGTCCATATAAGTTTGCTTTTTTTGTTGCAGTTAATCGTGTGGTTGTTGTTGTGGGCTGAAATGACTGTTAAGGGAATTACAGACGATTATGCGGGTGTGGGCGAGTAGATAAACGTCAGTTTATTAAGAGTTGCAAGTACGGATTTAGTTCAATTACAGACGGAAAGGGATCAGTATTTGAAATATTAAACTTTCAGATACTAACAGTAACCTCTATTAAGCTATATTTATAGATTCAGTCCGTACAACGCAAGAAACATATAGATCTGTGTTATCAAAATCAATCAGTTAATGCTACTTAGTAAAATTATAGATTTTTTTTTGTGAACCTCAAGAAATACATCAATACGCTCCGTGGAAGAAAGCAGTATTTTGTGTTTCTTTACGCGTGGCACATAAAATAATTAGTGGGCTTTAATGGTTTACATATACTGTATAAAATTAAATAATTATGAAATATTAGTCTGAAGGGAAATTCGCAATGTGTTGTCTTTTCAGCCGAGCTGAAACTCGTCCTTACTCGTTCGGGTATAAGAGACCGATATAAAAACTTTCGATTGGACTTAACTATCGATTGTTGAATGCTACGAGTGCAGTTTCTTGTACGAGACATCATGCTGGTGTCGTTCATGAGAAATATCGTCGTGCATGTCGACAGTTAATGCTAACCTGCAAAGTCACGGCATATTCTGCTGACAGTGCAATTCCTCCCACATGCCTTGGGTTAGTTTTCATGTCCAAATATACTATGAATTCTAAATTCATCGTCTCTGTAGTCATTCATATGAGCCACAATCGTTACCTGCAATTTCATGGAAATTACCAGAGAAAGGGACCTGAATTCCATCTAAATAATGTTTAAATATCTTTGTATTTTCTTTACGCACACCGGTTTGTTATTTACAGACATAAGTGACTATAAACCCGAAAGCCTATTTGCACAGCCATTTCATTGACCAGAACGAGCCACGGTAATTAGTTCGGTATAGAGACCAGGGTATGAGCTTGAGAGTCCGGGGTTTGAACCTTTTCTGCACTCCGCACAGCCTCATGTGTAATGTTGCTGAGAAAACGACAGGGGCGTGAAGATAACTGTTTATGATTATCTAGTGTCAAGGCTAGGAATAAGTGGAGTTGAGCATCTACTCCTTTTTTATGCCTTCGTAAGTTGGACAGGGAAAGTTACTGTTGTGTTTACTAAACTTACATGTACGATATGACGGTGTATCACGTATTAAATATAAGGTGATACTTTAAGTGCCAATACACTATTTGTGTAAATGGAATTTCAGGTATGTAAACACTTGTATGCTGAACTTTCAATTCTTGTCACAGAGAACACAGCTCCGTCGTTACAAAGAGCGACCGGTCAATGCTGTTAGAAAAGAAAGGTAGTTGAGCCCGAGAGTTAAAAATCAACATAAACGCTATGAACAAAGTATACAAATTTCGAAGTAGGTCACAAATAACTTGTTTTAAAACGTAACGTTAAAATGTGAGGTTGTCTATCTACATGCTGTGAAGACATAGGGGGGAGTGGATTTAGAGGTCCAGTCATTCCTAACTTTGACTGTAGATAGAGGTGAGTGGTCAGCCACCGTTGCTTGGAAGGATTAAAAACGGCTGAAGTATAGTTTTGGTTAATGGAACTGCGTGTTCTTAAGCGTGAATGAGGCGCGTACTGCAACAGAGCGCAGCTTGCACTTCACTTGTGCCGGAGAACCACGGTCTTGCCGAGAGAGCGGAAGTGACGTGCCTTCAGAGTACCGTGACAGGTCGTTCAACCGCCATGAGAGTCAGGTGTCAGTTCTGGCTGCGGTTGGGATACACCATCCGTTGGGATATTATTGTGCGCATGAATAATAATAATAATAATAACAATAATAGCAGTAGTAGTGGTGGTGGTAGTAGTAACAGTAGCAGTAGTAGTAGTAGCAGCAGCAGTATTAGTATTAATGGTTGTAGTAGTAGCAGCAGCAGTAGTAGTAGTGATAGTAGTAGCAGCAGCAGCAGTAGTAGTAGTGATAGTAGTAGCAGCAGCAGAAGTAGTAGTAGTAGTAGTAGTAGCAGGAGCAGTAGTAATACTAACCATAGAAACTGTGGTATTCTACTCGAATATGTCCAGATATGCTATAGAGTTCACCCAGCCTCCTATTCAATGAGTACTGAGGTTCTTTTCTATCTTAAATAGACTAGGACGTAAATATGACCACTCATCGCCATCTACTGCCTAGGTAAAGAATGAGTGGAATTATACCTCCAACCCAATATATGATTTCTTTCCATCAACAGGGACAATTTCAACTGTGTAGTAGTAGTAGTAGTATGTAATAACATGAACGTTTGGGCGATCCTAGGGAGCTCGTTAAGGATCCTTCGGTTTGCATAGCGTGTGGAACACATCGTAAGTATCCGAGCAAATACTGCTTTTCAAGAACATCTCTCCTCTTTCTTGCATTGACCTCATTAGATCGTGTATTTCACAGCGTTGTCATTAGCTCTAACTCAAAAACGTCGAGCGTTTTGAAGCAGTGAATTATGAATGTGACTTGATTTTATGTGTTTTCCTGGCATTTTCATGGAAGATCTGTGGAGAACACCAAAGAAATTGGTTAACGACCGCGGCGAGATTCGAACCTCCTATATCCCCAATAAATGTCAGAAGACGTACCGCTTGCACCTGCAGTATATTGAGCCCACTTTAAGGGAAGAACATGTATTGTGGCTGTTTCGGAAGAGGCACCAAATATTATTCGGATGATCAAATCAAGAAGAATGAGTCTGGTGGTGACTGTGGCAAGTATGAGGAAGAAAAGGGGTGCATACAGGGTTTGGGTGGGAACACCAAAGGAAAAAAATCATTTGGAAAACCTAGGTGTAGATGGGACCATAAGAATGAACTTGGTCTTCAAAAATTAGGATGTGAATTGGCCTGGATTGATCTGGCTCAGAATAGAGACAGGTGGCGGGCTGCCGTGAAAGAGGTTATGAACATTCGTTGCCCATAAAATGCTGGTAATCTCTTGACTAGGTGAAGAACTAGTAGCTTCTGAAGAGGGACTGTACTCCACGGAGTTAGATAGTTGGTTGTTTGGTTATTTTCAGAATATGGCGTGAAGAAAATTTGGATTTAAGGCATGAAAATGTCAGCTGTAAGAAATAGTACACGCACGCAGTAAGTTGCGGCAGAATGTTTACTACTAAACAAGTTTATAAGGATATAAAAATCAAGAAGAAGGAGCAGCACGGACAGTAGCGTTACAGCGGACTGAACTGTGAAAAGTACCTTGTCCAAGAAATCTGAATGAAAAAGTTTGCATGAGAGATATCTAATTTCAAATAAGTAAAGATACTACTATGATTAATTAAATACCACGCCATGTAGTAGTATAGAAAGTTGGATGTATACTACAGCTACACACGTTCTTAACCTCAGCACTAAAGTGAAGTGATCAAATTCGTGTCCGGACCGCGTTACCCCGATAGTAGTGATCCTTGTTATTTGGGATATCTAGACTGAAGGATAATATTAAAAAATATTAAGTGAGGTTTTAGGGTAATAATTGAATTTATTTGACTTTAGATTCAGGTTATCTAGACCGAAGGATAATATTTTAAAAACATTAGGTAAGATTTTAGGCTAATAATTGAGTGTATTTGACTTTAGATTTGGGATATCTAGACTGAAGGATAATATTAAAAAAAACATTAGGTAAGATTTTAGGGTAATAATTGAATGTATTTGACTTCAGATTTGGGATATCTAGACTGAAGGATAATATTAAAAAAACATTAGGTAAGATTTTAGGGTAATAATTGAATGTATTTGACTATAGATTCGGGATATCTAGAGTGAAGGATAGTATTAAAAAAACATTAGGTAAGATTTTAGGGTAATAATTGAATGTATTTGACTTTAGATTTGGGATATCTAGAGTGAAGGATAGTATTAAAAAACATTATGTAAGATTTTAGGCTAATAATTGAATGTATTTGACTTTAGATTTGGGATATCTAGACAGAATGATAATATTAAAAACATTATGTAAGATTTTAGGGTAATAATTGAATGCATTTGACTTTTGATTTGGGATATCTAGACTAAAGGATAATATAAAAAAAACATTATGTAAGATTTTAGGGTAATAGTTGAATGTATTTGACTTTAGATTTGGGATATCTAGACTGAATGATAATATTAAAAATATTATGTAAGATTTTAGGGTAATAATTGAATGCATTTGACTTTAGATTTGGGATATCTAGACTAAAGGATAATATAAAAAAACATTATGTAAGATTTTAGGGTAATAGTTGAATGTATTTGACTTTAGATTTGGGATATCTAGACTAAAGGATAATACAAAAAAACATTATGTAAGATTTTAGGGTAATAGTTGAATGTATTTGACTTTAGATTTGGGATATCTAGACTGAAGGATAATATTTAAAAAAAAACATTATGTAAGATTTTAGGCTAATAATTGAATGTTTGACTTTAGATTTGGGATATCTAGACTGAAGGATAATATTTAAAAAAAAACATTATGTAAGATTTTAGGCTAATAATTGAATGTTTGACTTTAGATGCAGCTCAAGTGGCGCGTTATCACGATCACGTTACAAATTTCTATACATGTTTATATACAAGGCTGAAAACTTGTTGACTAGATTCTTAAGAGTATCTACACTGCCTTGTCATAGTTATCTGTCATGTATCGAAGTTATGCAACAAACAAAAGCAAATTCCATATAGACCACTGTGTTCAATCATTGAAATAATTTAATAACCGCTGATCAGATTTCCCGCGGTTTATGAAGCCCCGATGTTCGTTACCGTATTCACGAAAGCCCACAGCTGCGCCTTGTCCTAAGTCTGTGGCAGTCACTTAACGTAGTCACAAGGTTTTTAAGATCGATTCCTGCTGCTCTCCCAGATTTCTCTTCAGGTCTGTCGCTTAGAGTAAACTTCTGTATGTATTCCCTACCGCTCATGCCCTATTTCCTACACTTCTCAACGTTATTTAATCGCTTCTGATACTCGCTATACTTGGAGAAGAGCACTAAACTTTATCTCTAAAGGGAATGAAAGTTTTTTTTTGGAGATTATTGATAATTCACTCATTTATTTTTTTAAAAAAATCCAGAATTCTCCTCGCGTACGAAGCGGCTGACACTCCTTCGTTCAAGTCATGTAAGACATTCAAAGTCTCCGAAAGAGATGTCGAAGTAAAGCAGATAAATACCAGTTAGTATTACGTCGTTTCTTTACTACAGTTCACACTGTTCTAATCCTTTGTAACTCAGGTAGTTACTGTCTCTACATTCGAAAAGTTTTTAAGTGGAAGTACCCTACATTTTTTCCGACGTAACCTATTCATGTGTTTGTATGACGCTCAAAATATGTAAATGTCCTTTCCTTGTAAGCCATAACAAGTTGGTGTTTGTAATGGCGATACCGCATGTTTATTACTAGTAAGTACCGTCTCTAAGTTTTACAAGTTTTAAAATCCAAATACTCTCTATGTTCTCCAAACGGTGTGTAGGTGCGTTTCGAATAACGTGTACAACACACAACTGTCATTTCCTTTCAGCACGACAGGTTGGTGATTGTACTGGGAAGAGTGTGGGCTTGTTGTGAGATGGAATCTTGTTTAAATAAAATTAGAGATAATTTTAGGTTTTAGAAGGGTAGAGTATGCTCTTTTCTTTCAACTTTCCCTGTAGTTTGTGAAGACATGTATTTCTGTATCTGTAATGAGGCAGGCCTACTCTCGCGTTGTGCCAGTGAAAAGTCGCAGACAACACACCTTCAGACTCCACATGATAGAAAGTATAACGCAACATCTCTGTCCTTGTCAAGTACAATGTTTTCGCTTTTTAATAAGGCTCACTGACAAGGATAAATATAATAATGTTGTAGTAAAGACGAACGCGGATATGTCAGAGTAACTGTCAATTCGGACAGGATCAAGTGGGTTAAAGTTGAGAGAATTGAAACAGATTGGGATTATTGCTTTTATATGCCTTACGAGTAAATTTAGCCTCTTGGATGACTATGAAACGTGAAATTACTTTTCTGTCCAGTTTCATTCTATGTCTGACAGAAAAATTGCCTTTTGAAGGTTCCGAGGCTTGGCCTGATTTTTCCTCTGATAATATTAGTATTATAATTAAATTTATGACGTAGTTGTGAAAAGGCACTGAGGGTAAACCTGAAATACTTACTTACTCCATGGTGCAGAGTCCTTCTTGAGAAGCTAACTGGTTTGCAGCTAGTCAAGAAATTCCCCGCATTTCGCAGAACTCGATGGTTCATTACCGCACTCAAAAGCTTCCTCCACCTGTCTCTATCCTGGGCCAGCCCAATTCAGTCCATATGCCCACATCCCACCTCCTGGAGATCCATCCTAATATTATCAACCCATCTACACCTAGGTCTCCCCAGTGGTCTGTTTCCCTCCGGTTTCCCCACCAAGACCCTATACACCCCCATCTCCTCATCCATATGCGCCACATGCCCAGCCCATCTCATTCTTCTCGATTTTATCACCCACACAATATTGGGTGAGGAGTACAAATCATTTAGCTCCTCGTTATGCAATCTCCTCCATTCCCCCGTTACCT
>Ga0131853_10013514_pt1 | contig 14970 bp, 5 predicted proteins | sample TergutLab28metaG_FD_92764 | JGI IMG/M metagenome (GOLD analysis project Ga0131853, IMG submission 92764) | Labiotermes labralis P1 segment gut microbial communities from Petit-Saut dam, French Guiana - Lab288 P1 (version 2) (version 2) | ecosystem: Host-associated > Arthropoda: Insects >... | reverse complement strand
TCACGTTCTCCTCTGATACACGTGGTCGGCCGGAGCTTTTGCCTTTACACAGACAGCCTATTTGCTCAAATTGGTGATTCCAACGACAAATGCTCTTCCTCGTTGGAGGTTGAATGTTGAAACTAAGAAGAAAGGCACGCTGCACAACAGTCGCCGACTCAGTTTTAATGAACTCACGAACGCAAAATATCTTGTGCTGCATAGTAGCCATTTTGCTCTCAACTGACGCTGCTGCACGGCTGTACGCTAGGCGAGCTCTCTAGCGAAGGTACTTGAAAGTTTAGGACTCCTATTTCAAATGTTATGTAGTTCATTCACATCCCGTGTATAGTTCAGGAAATATAGACGTACGAAATTGAGTCCATCTTTTTATTCACGCTGCATTTGTACAAAACTACAATTATGTACCACGAACTAGCAATCTGAAGTATTTACTTCATGCATTTACTGTGTTTTTTTAAAATATAGCATATTAGGACTTGTTCGTCTCGTAATCATATAGATAGTGCAGTCCTAGTGTAATGATTTACAAATAATCATTTTAAAATGGGGAATTTTGAAGTATTTTGCATCACTGTAATCGAGGATTTCGGTGGGATGTGACCCTGCACCCCTGGGTGCGAATCACTAGCCTAATGACGAAGTTTTCACCTCAGAAGAAAGGAATACTCAAGTTAAATTTAATTATCTTTTCTGCTGCCGTTAGACGGAAGCGTCTCGACCCAGCTGGGTTATCAATGGTGTCTGCTCAACTGTCTCACGTACGCACACAGAACACAAACCTGGCTTGATGGACATTTTAAAGTCATGATTTAATTCCCAACTACTTTTTAAACTACATATCTGTCCAGTGGGTCTCTCTCAACGCAACCCGCACACAGCTACACAACTGCATAGCGAACAATGACGCTACCGGCTTTGTAGTATTCAGCCCTGCGTTAACGCGTGACTGTGTACCTTAGGGCGGACATCAATTGCTGCATTACAGCCGGTGACGGCCCCCCTCTGCAGTAGGCAGGTCCTTGTCAATAATAATCTCTGTATAAGCACGTGGCATAACTATTTTGAGAGAAACTGACCCACGTCACAGACTGTTTTTCGTTGGTCGTTAAATATAAATATTAACCAGTACACGGTTAATACCCCTAATTGTGAAGGTTAAGTAGTAGGCAATAATAGGTTAAAATTGAAAAAAAAACACTGTTATTTAAAGAGCATTAATATCAGCCACGCGACGGTTACATTTGTGTTCATAATACACTTATCTTCTATAGAGGAGGAAAAAATGCTTGCTCAAGTTACAGAAACTAACTTCGTCGAAAAATCCTTGTGTAAATGTCTAAATTTCAGCCAGTTGAATATCCTTACAATAGAGCGGGGTCGTGTCACTTTCACAAACTTTGCGACTGGCAAACTACACTTCAGTTTGCTTATAACATTACCTGAGAAGTACAAAGAAAAGAAGTTTTGAGAAGTAAAAGAAACAAAAACGAACTGAAGTTTCAGAAGGGTTCTTTAGTGTTATATACCGTTCTGCATGTTCAACTCTATGAAGTCAAATACAAACTTCGAATTCTAAAGCATGACATTTCTTCTTTGCGTAAATAAGCGTAGTCTTGGTGAGTCTTGTGAACGAACTGAAGGGATGATTTATAAGAAACAAGACAGAAATAAATATGATACTTAATATATTGTCGATATGGATTGAAGCGGGGGGAGGGGGGAGGGATTTTAAAATGATTAGGAAGGAGTAAAAGAGAGGTGCGAGTATTTATCAATTAATGTCTCCCTCAACCAAAATTAAATTTAATGAAGTACCAAGGGAATAATATTTCTCGAAACGCTATTGATTTTACCTTTCCCTCTATGGGAAGATAAAAATTATACGAACAGGGCCGTGGTTTGTAATCAGTGGCGCGTGAAACAATTGTACAATATATATGTATATGAGTACATAAACATGAATGTAATTGCATGTGTTTGTTACCCAAAACTCTACCTTCAGAAAGGTGCATTTAAATTTATAATTTACAGAATATTGAATGAAATTGCAAAACTAATTTGGTAGAAGACTTGAAAACAGTTGGGGTGAAACCATTATAAAATATATTTGGTATATCAAGAAGTAATTTGGAGAAAAAGATGCAAATGACAAAAATATTTACTTCCTAGATCACTGATGGAATTTGGGATTCCATCCAAAGGTACTTAAATTTTAGTGCGATGAATTTGTCTTCTAAACAGACGGTAAGAAATACATCGTATTTTATGCAACTGTAGTAGTAGTACTTTCTAGTAATAAATACAATGTTTGTTTTATCTTGAATCTGCAGAAGAATCCTTACATCACGCAACACAAAAGACTTTGTATAACCCAAAAGATAAATCAACAGAATATATGTGAAAGTGCTGTAATAATGTTTTTAAACGGCTGCACCTCTTCCAGCAAATAGACTCCTTCATGTCCAGAAAAGAGGTTTTTTACTGCCTAGAAAATGTTTCCATATTGCATACAAAACGGCTTTATATTGACATCTAATAGTACCCATTTTTGCGCTTTAAATGTTATTTAAATTCCACAGTGTAAAGGCTAGTACGGTCAGTAGTCAATCTCAGTATTTCTTACAACCTTGGCGCAATGTTAATATTAATCAGGTTTCATGTAGAATAGCATGACACTTCTTGCTGAACAGCGAAGACACTTTATGTGAAGCAGTAAAATGTCTCAGTGTTGTACAGGAAGGACATACTGTTCTGCATTATAAATTCATTTCATATTGAGCAGTAATATTACTTACTTCGAATAGCAATCGGCCCTTTATTTGGCAGTACATAACTCCACAATATGCGTAAAGACGGTTTGTATTTAAAAAAGAATTTACACAATACTGCGCACTGTAGTTTTGATATATTATGCAGGCAGGAGTTTCAGAACTGTGCTGTAAAGACGTTCCGAACTATGCGAAAAAATTATGCTTTCATGCCAAGTTAAAAGTCTTCGTAAGACTCGTGTCCGGATATATCCCACCACGAAAGTAAGAGGTGAGTAACGACATGCCATACGCCGCTTTTTCGAAGCTGTGTAATTTCCCAGATGTAATATCTTACATCTTCCTTGCAACTACATTACAAACATAATGTTTAACACAAACTGGTTGCAAAATGCTCTTATTTGTTAATTATTGCTCCGAAATATTTCGGCCTCAGCTGTTGGCCGTATTCAGAGAAATCGCCAAGTCTTTTGAAGTGGGCAGCTTGTGCTTCACGTTAAGTTAGCCCGCAGAGAAAATTGCGATCTAAGTGAAGATGGCCAACAGCTGAGGCTGAAATATTTCGGAGCAATAATTAAAAAATAAGAGCATTTTGCAACACGTTAGTGTTAGCACATTATGTCTATCATATCTCAGTCACCTTAAGTCTAGTTGACCAGGCTGGGTTCGGTGAAAGCAATTAATAATTTCTCTACGTTTGACAGGCGTAGAGCGCAGAACTAATAACTTCGTATACGCAACAGAATTTGTCTTAATTAAATTCTTCAACGGTAATGCTACTCAAGTTAATATGTCAATGAAGTCTCAATGATTTGCAGGTCAAGTTTACATTGCAATTTATTGCAAGTCTCTGTTTACAAAAAGCCAAATAAAAAAAGAGGAATATCAAGCGAAACTTTGACTTATTCCGTGGAGATGTGTGCTGGAGATAAGTGCTGGAGAAACTCACAATTTAGTGACAAATTTTCGCAGTTAATTGAATAAAAATTTCGTTATCATCTTTCAAAAATCCTTTCACCTATAACTATTTTGGCTTAGATAAAACCAGTCAACATTTCCCACCTCTGTGAGATATATTTTAGTAATATCCCCATCTATATCGAGGCTTTGTAAGTGGTCACTTCCGTGTAGGTTTCTGTGCTAGACACCTGAATGCTTTTCTCTTCTCCCTCATACAAACTGTTGCCAAATAATTTCCTCCCTAAATTTCTATACGTCTTAATGATATCTTGTCACGTTTAGCTAGTAGCCTATCTGGGATCGAAAAAAAACGGAAAATAATGACTTCTGTACACTGAGGGGAATATGGAAGAAAAAAGGAATTTTTATTTTAAAAATTATGTATGGCAAATGTACGTTTAAAGCTAAGTAAAATAGCCAAAAATTGAAAAGATGTTCATGATGAAATTTAGAGGAGACTAGTACAGCTGTACTGAGGAGAGAGACTTTCTAAAGAAATTGGCCCTTAGAGGAGGCTGAAAGAAGAGGATGCAGAAAATTACATTGTAAGGAGATTCCTTATTTTTACTAGTAGGATATTGCGCAATGAAAAGCTTCATAATTCGTACTACTGAACAAATTTGACAATCAGAGGACCGTGCATCGTGATATATTCTTATAATAAAAGCCAACGAGATACCCTATTTCACAAATTTGGTTTGGTAAAGAACTCTACACGTTTCGGACAGACTTACTGTCCATCATCAGGAGTCTTAATACTGTACACACAGCAAATGGCATTTGTCACACTAGTTGTGCTGACTGACTGCTGGCGAAGTCAGGATCCATCGACCTCGCTAGCAGACAGTCAACATAACTAGTGTGACAAATGTCAATTGCTGTGAATAAGGCATCAAGGCTCCTAATGATAGACAGTAAGTCTGTCCGAAACATGTAGAGTTCTTTACGAAAATAAATTTGTGAAATAGGGTATCTCGTTGGATTTTATTATAAAAGTATTGAACAAATGTTATTCGGATATATTATTAAAGATAATGAGGTTTATTTATTATGTGGTAGACGAAGTGGGACAGGGTGTTTCAAATAGCAGCTGTATGTTTTATTGGCAGTACGTTTGTAGAGGAATGTACAACTACATTTCATCGTGACTTATTGTTGAGAAACTCTGTGCAAATATTGACTTTGTCACGAAAAGAGTGGGGTTATATTGGAACAACACGATCCAACATAAAAGTTAGTCCGCCAATTTTAATGCGGAATCTTTACATATTAACTTAATTAATAAAAACATTTTGAGTAATACAGAGTATCTATCTATCTATCTATTTATCTATCTGTCTGTCTGTCTGTATATCTATCTATCTATCTATCCATCTATCCATCTATCTATCTATCTAATGCATAATCATTAACGATCTGTCATACTGAATAAAAAAATTTTCAATAAATTCGGAGAAAAATACTGAGAAAAACAAGTATAGAGACGTCACAATCTCAGTTTCTCAGATGTGTATGCTAACTTCCTACACTTTGTGCAAGAAAGCAGAAAAATGTTAAAACAGTGTTTCATAGCAGGAAAAAACATTAAACACATTACAGGAAACCTTCTCTTCGAATGATTGAATTCAGGCTCACTGAGAGCAAATTGCAACTTACTATTGATAGAAGTAAAATATATCAGGCTTCATTCTACTACGAAATACCGTTGATAATATTCGTACAAAATGTTGGTAGCTGCAAAATACATAGTGTGACATTAGGTGAATATTTAAAGAATTCAAGAATTATACAAACGAAAAAAGCGAAGTACAAAATAGTGTTTGTAGGAGATTACTTCACAAATTCGTTGCTTTTAAGTTAATGGGATGCGTGGGAATGTGACCTGAAGCTATATCAAGCATCATTAGTTATACCTGGCAATGACGTGTGCTCTGTTTGTCAGTGGTTCGCCAATGAGCTTACGTAACTAAGGAGATTTTGGTTTCGTAATGGATTATTCAGCGACGAAATTTGAAATGCTAACGTTGTGAGAGAATTTGAGATAAGCTAAAAACAGCATTCCCTAAGCAGGCTGTATATGTTCTAAAACAACACTTGTAAATTGAATATTGAGATCTGAGACAAAGGAAGTGATCCCAGTGGCCGCGCGGTTTAAGGCGTGGGTCTGCAGCCGCTCACTTGCTCGAACTATGTCTGAATCTAGCAGGTGGCATGTCTGCCTGCCTGTCTGTCTGTCTATCTGTCCATCTGTCTGTCTGTTGTGAGTATTGTGTGTTGTCAGATGTCTATGCGTCGGGCTGATCACTCATCCTGAGGAGTCATACCGACTGTGCGTGTCTCTGAGTGTGATCGTAAAACCTCGATAATGAAGGGCCCTTGGCCCACTGGGGGGATGTTGCACCATGGGGGGGATAGTAACTGGAGCATGGAATTAATCATGTAAAGAAGAGCGGCGTCAATTATGCTATTAAAAATATATAACGCTTAATTGAATCGAGGAGAATGGTGCTGTAAATGTAGCACTATGTTATAAAAGTGTAGAACGTTCTGCGGGTGCACTAAAGATTTTCTGTTTAAGTAGCGCTTGGAACTGCCTATATAAACTGTACCATATGTAAGGTTGATTGATTGGTTAAGATTAGTGGCATTGTAAAACTCTTTCAATTGTAAGCACTTCACGCATCTTTTCCTTCGTAATATATTGCATTATTAGTTTATCGCTCTCTAATATATTTAGATATGAGAAACGTGAGGAATTATTTAATTACACACACCAACGCATGCACGCACTCACATATATATATTATTTAAGAAATCCAAAAGTTAAATTAAAACATTTAAAACGCTCCTACGTGTTTCGATCACAGGATCATCCTCAGGGAGCATATATTTTTCCCTGCTAAAGTTATAATTTAAAACATTCAGTGAATTACTTCGTTGTGTTGACTTGGTGTTGTGGCAGCATGCTGCCACAGCAAGGAACAATGTATGCTCCCTGAGGATGATCGTGTGATCGAAATATGTAGGAGCGTTTTAAATGTTTTAATGTAAATTTTAGACTTCTTATATAATATATGTATGTGCGTGCGTGTGTTGGTGTGTGTAATTAAATAATGTACAGAATGCATGGTGAAACTTTAAAAATAAAAAAAACCGATAAAAACATCAGGAATATTTATATCGATATTAAACATATTAAAAACGAAACATTCTGAAGTTTCACATCGTTAGAGTAAAGGAATTCAGGAAAGTCACAAATATTAATTTGGAACTCCCGAGTTTGAAACCTTTGTGTAACATGTATGAGAGAGCCTAGGCAAGTATTGGAGCTTGAACCTCCCTTCGGTTATCAAGTCTAATGAAAAGAATCCTGTTTTACTGAATATAAACTGTGATAGTTTTGATAATGTTTACATGTAAGTGATATCTGACAATATTGGTGGTGGCACTTCGAATCTGATGAAGGTAAGGAAGCACCAGGCTAGGTTACTACGCAACACAGGAAGCGCAACCTGTTAGTTGAATTTTAAGACGGGTGATTCATTTTGACGACCCACCCTGCTAAAATGTATCAATTATTTTCCCTGAAGATGGCCTTTAAAGGGTTGAAACATGCTGGAGTAACGTAGTGTAATAAAGTTGTAACTTAATGACATATGAGTGCATTTGTCGGTGTTTGACATAGGATAGAATACTCTTACATAATTATTTTACGAAAAGTGAGAAAATATAAACCTTTGAATAGAATGAAAAATGATGAAATTAAGAATAGTCATCATGTATATAACTTGTTAAATAGAGTAACAGTTATTTATAAAGTCGCACAAAATGTTGCAGCAAAATTTCCCCAATACATTTTTATTTATTGGTAGATCTTACTTATCATACTTTTGATTTAAGGCAGACAAGGTTTGTAACCCTGTTCTTGTACGTCAAGCAATGGATGTAACAAACTTTTATAGAACATTTATTAAATATACAACCAAGACAATATTTGAAGCCGTAACATAACCCTCTATTCAGGCTGAATGCTAAAGCAGGTGAACAAACAGTACTGGAAAGCGGCAATGGGCAATACGAATAAACTCATTACTGTCCACGTAACATGCATCCATATATGAACCTTGTTCCACGGGTGCCTCCAGGCACCAGATCAGAATGGGACAGATAGACCACACCAACCGTAGCAAAACTTGTAGTTGTACAGTCCCAGAAATAAACTAATACATCTCCTTCTTATATCAAACATACTCATGTAATTCCAAAGAACGCAGCTTTCCTGACCTATTATACGCAGAAGTAAGTAGACAAGAAATGGTGTGTCTTTCGAAAATCACAAAGCTTCTTTTGTCCCTACGGATGTCTACTATTGCGAACAATTGTCGCTCGATACAAGTCTATAGCTACATTCATCAACGTACTAAACATGGTGGCATTCATTTTAATATTATCTTTATAGTTAGGCACATCTTTGTTAAGTGGACTTTTTAACTGACTTTTGAAAGAAATCTGTTTAAGCACTATTTGTATTATTCTAAAAATCAAGTGAATTTCATATTTTCTTTCCAGAATGCAAAATAATTTTATTAGGTGAAATATATTACGGTCTAATAGTTTCATTTTATCCCATATTTCCCCTATAATTTTAATAAAATGTATATGGTAAAGACAGAAAGTTCCCTCGCAAATATTACAGTTTCTAGTAAAAGTATATGAAACTCAGCAAACGCCGTTCACAGCAGTGGAGTCTGTGGTTGAAGGCAGGAAGCACGCGTCGTTCTAAATTTAGACTGAAATCCTTGCTGGTTTGCAAAATAGAAACACCGAGTGCAACAGTAAGCATCATGAACCAGTTGATTGTTTAACTGAAAAGATTCTAAAAATGGGCACCGCTTTTTAGTCGGCTCAGACGCAATGTTATAAATCTACAGCTATAACAATCAACTGAAATTTTTCTGGAAAAGATAATGGTCATAAATAATAATGATTATACGAGTACATAATAGAGTAACAAACTTGTATCACATTCAGAAATTCCAGTGTGTAATTTATGGGCAGAAGTAATGTTAATATTTCTCGTGGTTTTCCTCATTATTCGCTGGCATATACTGTGGTACACATCAAAACCGACCAGAAACGTCCCATAGCGCTGCATATTGCTGTGTATTTCTTTTATTCACAGAAATTGAAGAAAAGGAAAAGAGTCCCGTCGAATTTTACGCGAATTTGAAATGCACGAATACCAAGATGTGGATATAGAAATATGGAAAAAGTGTCACATTAAGGGCAAAAAATTTAAATAATTCCACTTCATAATACTAAGTTGGGATCTTAAGTTGAGGCATCCCCGTTGTGTTTGTAACACTAAGTTAAGGATAATGTGTTGTGTTCGACCTACTTACTTACTTACTTACTTACGTACTTATTCCATGGTGCAGAGTCCTTCTTGAGCAGCTAACTGTTTTACAGCTAGTCAACAAATTCCCCGCATTTCACGGAACCCGAAGGTTCATTACTGCACTCACAAGCGTCCGCCACCTGTCTCTATCCTGGGACAACCCAATCCAGTCCATATACCCACATCCCACCTCCTGGAGATCCATCCTAATATTATCCACCAATCTACTCCTATGTCTCCCCAATGGTCTCTTTCCCTCCGGTTTCCCCACCAAGACCCTATACACACCCTCTCCTCACCCATACACGCCACATGACCAGCCCATCTCATTCTTCTCGATTTTATCACCCGCACAATATTGGGTGAGGAGTACAAATCATTTAGCTCCTCGTTATGCGATCTCCTCCATTCCCCCGTTACCTCGCCCCTCCTCGGTCCAAATATTCTCCTCAACACCATGTTCTCAAACACCCTCAACTTCCTTTCCTCCCTCAATGTCAGCTACCTAGTTTCACACACATACAAAAAACAGGCAAAATTATAGTTCTGTATATCTTGATCTTTAAATTTTTGGATAAGAGCCTGGAAGACAAACGATTCCGCACCGAATGATAGCAAGCATTTCCTGACCTTAATCTTCTCTTAATTTCTTCCGCAATAGAATTTTGATTTGTTACAGTTGTTCGACCTACATTATCCTTAACTTATACTAAGTTGGGAGACAGCGTGTCATAGTTATGCCCCTATTTCATCTCCTATCCCTTCAGAATCTCGGAATATCATTACTTTTCCTAGCACTGCAGATTTTTAAATAAAATTTTCTCTAAAAATAATTTTATTGTATATTTATTTACACTGTGCTTATAAAATTTTTTTAAAAACAAAATTGCCCCTCGATGGTTGAAGATTTACGAAATCCGAAAACGTATCCCCATACTTTACATTTGTTCCTATGGGAAAAAGAGACCTGATTACGCTATGTTTTTAGGAAGTTATCCCTCTCATAAAATGTGATAGCACATATTTATGTAGAGAGAAACAACTTATAGTATAGAATCAAATTCCTACACGTTTCGGCTGTCTTGGACGATTGTAAAGAAGCTTCAAATAATTGCAAAGAAGAGGGTATAAAATGTTTTACACGGGCATGAATCTTGGCCTTTCACACTGAAGGAGAAATTTAGGTGGAGAATTAATATTGTACATAAACCGGCAGGTTGTAAACATAAAAATGGGGGTAACGATAATGCATGAAGCTAGCTAAGGACAATAACCAATACATTTCTGTATATTTTTATTCTTATTACGGGAGGAATTTGTTAGTTATAAACTTGTTTCCTAGGCTGAGAGTGTTCGAGAATACGGTGCTGAGGAAGGTAAGAGGGACGAGGTAAAAGGGGAGGGAAGGAGTTGTGTAATCTGTATTTCTTTCTTTTTGCGGCGCAACAGCCCAACTCAGGCCTAGACCTCCTCATTTTCGAGGTTTCCAGTTCATACAAGATTAGAAACATGTACAGCCAGTACGACCCCTCCGAACGAGTGATCAGCTTATTGCAGAATTTTCATTCGGGTGATCAAATAAAAAAGAATGGGATGGGTTGGGCACGTGACAATATGGAAGACGGGAAAAGTGCTTGAAGCGTTTGGTGGGGGGATCTGAGGGAATTGAAGCACTTGGAAGGTATAGACGTAGATGAGAAGATGTGTTAAATATTACAGAGGAAAACGGTATACGTCAAACATCATTTATTGTATGGAGGTTACATGTTTCTACCCTTTATAGGGTCATCATCAGGCCTTCTTTGGAATCAAGTCTGCCAATGCTGGGTACGTGTTGGGATTCCAACTATGCTTACAAATAGCATAAACATAACATATCTAACAATTGAATTACATAAAATATATGTGTTTGTTTAAAATTTAAGAGGTAAAATGTAGGCTGAGTGTTGTAGAAATCACGGTTATGGTAAAACAATTCGCTTTTGTCTGCGTGGGCTTCTGAGGAAGTCGAAGTTGTCCCTTGATAGCGTGAACTCTAGGGTGTTACAAGGAACATCTGGCAGTCTCGGAGAAGCGGGGCGTATCTTTTGGAATTACTGTTTGTTACGGATATGAGGGGTTGTCTTACGCTATCCTTGTGTAGAACATGCAGGGGGCTCTGGCTTTTTGTATCTCTTATCGCCTCTTGTAATGAGCCGTGGTGATTCGTTGTTCGGTGATTGAGGAAATTCTCAAAATTGACTGTTTACCTTGGTGTAAGTACTGGTTTCAGTCCACTGAATAATATTCACGTACTTGAATTATATTCTACACAAGAAAATGTGTTGTTTACTGTATGGTGGTCTTCCAAGTTTGTCTGAGGCGGGACGGTTCCTTCGATGTACTCCTATTGAGATGGGGAGTTCTGGATTAAATTAATCTGGCTAAGGATAGGGACAGGTGGCGAGGGCTTGTAAATGCAGAAAATGAACAGCTAGCTTCCACAAAATGCGGCGAGTGTTTTGACTAAATGAGAAACTGTTCTTTTAAGGACTCTACTCCATGGAGTTAATGCATATCAACAAATAAATTATGCAGAGTTTGTCTTCATAAACTTCTATTCGTAATTTCTTTGCTTAAATCTCCCTTGATAATGACCGAAACAGGTCTAAATACTTAGGAGGCTAATTACAGACTCCTAAGCGATGGATGAGCTAATTATAACAGGGAAGTTGACCGGAATGGTGAAAGCGACAATGGAAGATACATGATCGTATGTACGTGTGCAGAATTTCCTTCAGGCCCATTAGATACAACTATAATGAATTGACTGAGAAAAACAGTTGCTCAAGATTGTCTCTTTCTATACATAGATTCACAGAAGGTGATTAAAGATTCACACATACAAGCTAGTGGACAGACTTTTACAAAATCTATACAGTTAACCGGTCATGCAGTTGATGTAGCCTTCATAGCTAGAAGAAAAGGAGAACTAGTGGAAGGAATTTGCTACCTGGGAGATGCAGCTGAGGGGAATGGGCTCAGAATAAGTCAGACCTGAAGGCAATATGAGAGAATGAATGCAAGAAAGTTTGAAGAGTCAACAATCGCAAAACAGGAACAGTGACAATAATTCAAAAAGGTACTCATATCGATAAGAAAAGGAAAAGCAATCCCATTACAGGCCTGGACAGGCCCTGAGGGTTCCAGGAGGATGAAGCTCCCAGATTTCAGGACGTTCGGTACGTGAAGGTTGTACGATTGCCATCCCAACGTACCGGCCGCCCTTACCACCACCTCCCACCCCGGAAATATTCCTGGTACTTATTTTTGTTAGAGGCTGAGTCAACCCCAGGACCATAGTGAGACCGGAAGGATTATGTCAATGAAAAATTCCAGTGACATTATCGGGAATCGAAGCCGCGACCTTCCGACTTGTAGCTCAGTGACTCAACCAACTGCGCCACCGCAAAACCCACTCATATGGGTATAAAGGCTTAATAAGAAGAGTGATATATCAGAAAACGTTCGACACAGATCAGCAATATGACAAACAGATGTTATGTTAGTCAGCATCGACACTTTCAGTCTAATTTTATATCCGTAACGATGAAGATTTTATTATAAGATATATCGATACGCCCCATAACAGTGTACAGGGTGGAGTGATGGACATTACCTTGAACGGACAAGAAATTAGTGAATGTGTTCGAAACGAAGAACAATTTGTATTTCGTCTTTCTGAGGCCATCATATTCAAAATTTCTCTGCAAATGAATTGTGTAATTTGTGCAGTTATATAGAAAGTTGTGAAGTAAATGTAGGTTACATGAATGCAGAAATAGACACCCTCTATCAACCGTCATCCACTAGAGGAACTAGCGGTTTTTTTTTTGTTCTGTTCACCGTGCGTCCCTATATAATCTTGTAAATGAAGCCAGCTGACAGTTTGCTCGCAAGCTGTCAGCAAATCTGTATGGCATATACCATTGCTGTGTGTACAGTGAAAAACTCCTGATGATGGACAGAGGAACTTTCCGAAACATGTAGAGTTTTATTCCAAAAATAAATTTGAGAAATTAGTGCATCTAGTTTGGTTTTATTATGAGAAATTAAACCAACTTTATGCACAATATTCTCAGTATATTTCGTCAATTTTATTCATAACCTCTACATGTTTCGGACCTCTCCAGGCCCATCATCAGAACGAATAACTATATGTATGCGACACTTGGTATTTATTTATTGTGTATAGCTAACTGTCTGGTGTGCAAGATGGAGCCTGCACACCAGACAGCTAGCCTGGAGAGTTCCGAATTATGTAGAGGCTATAAATAAAGTTGACAAAATATGCTGACAATATTGTGCACCAAGTTGGTTTAATTTACAAGGAACTAGAGCCTTTCATAAGAACCTCACATCCCAACAACTTCTCAGGAAATTCCCCGCCTTTTATTAGAACAGAAACTCTGTCAGAGTTCCCACAATACCCGTCACTGAGTCCCGTTCCGAAGCAAAACAAGTTTGTTAGTTTTAATTAGTGTTAATTAAATTATGAAATTTCAGACCCTGTAGTTTATATTTGTATTTCGCCTGAACTGTACATCCGCAGCTCCGAGCTATGAGTTTGTTGATGCATTTGTTAATTAGGAACCCTGTAATCGCATCAATAGTATATTCTGATCAAAATGGATATAAGCTGTTCCCTGATGGGAGCATAGATTTCTGTGCACATTACTGAAAGCATTGATGATGCTCCCGACCGTGTTATGTATGTGTTTCTAGCAGCAGTATGTAATAACACACAGTGGTCATGAAAGTTGGGAGAATCAGATGCGTGAACTCTACCGGCAGAGAACAAATATTTCGGAAAAGGATAGAAAAATGCTCTCCCGAAGTTCGGTGTAGCCTACTACATTGTATGGCAAATTATCCTAAAATTTAAACACATTACTTGTCGGTTTCAAATAACATGTGATGATAGAAACATGTAATGCATAATCTCCAAGTAAATCATATCTCCCAGAATCATTTAAAACCTTCGTACTTAAGATTATGACATAATAATCATATGTAGTGTCACCACTGATGTTCAAAAAAGTGCTTATGAAATTTTGTTATTACCTTTCCGTATGTTGAGTTATTTACTCTAAATGTATACCTTCGTGTTTTGGGGAAATCTGTTTCTTACTTACGGGCTTTTAAGACAAACATAAATTGAGTTAACAACAAAATCTGAATCACTGGACAGTATACAGTTTTACAATAATAACAGAGCAGAATGTTACACAAAACAGATCTTGTAATGTAACTGTTCTTGAACGTGTTTTAAAGAACATAATTACAAGCATACTTTTGTCATAATTGCATACGTTTTCGAGTATATCCGAAAAATTAAATTCTCACGTAAATCGAAAAAATAGCCTGTAGCAGCATCTAAGATTTTAGAAATACACTACTATGAAAATTAATACATTAGAGCCACGTGAAAAGTCCAATGATTACATTTAGTGTTTTGCACTATGTAGTGATAAATCTAGATATCGTTTCCCTAGAAAGAGTCGCCAATGAATATGATGTAATATCGCAACAAGACTGGTATTCAGGTATACAAGTTTGAAATTATTTTGTAAGACTGAATTACACTCTTGTAACCGAAGAGGAGTTTATAATTTTTTATGACTAATAGACCTAATAACAATCTAAATCTTTCACGAGGCTAATGTAGTTAAATTATTTAAGTAACTTTCCAATGCCAGCACGGGCAGAACACTTCTTCTCTTCTCCTAAAGAAGTAGGCTGTTGGAAAGGAAGTTAATGAGTTCTACCAGGACACAATTTATTATTATTATTATTATTATT
>Ga0131853_10013513_pt1 | contig 14971 bp, 12 predicted proteins | sample TergutLab28metaG_FD_92764 | JGI IMG/M metagenome (GOLD analysis project Ga0131853, IMG submission 92764) | Labiotermes labralis P1 segment gut microbial communities from Petit-Saut dam, French Guiana - Lab288 P1 (version 2) (version 2) | ecosystem: Host-associated > Arthropoda: Insects >... | reverse complement strand
GTATGTTTGTCCGTGCATCGTAGTATAAGCGTAGAGAAGAAAACCAACTAGATGCTACTGAATGCTTTATTGCACTTATAATCTGCTCAACATGTTTCGGGCACTTATATGCCCATCATCAGGTGCTCGAGACTATACTTGTGTTATTGCAACATATGGTGTGTAATGCATTGGTTGCTGGTGGGCGGCTGTTAGGAGCAGAGCAGCAGGTTATACGTCTGGGATGAGGGAAATTGTGCGACGCAATTCCTGCCAGCGTAACTTGTATGGAATAAGCGATCAACTAATGAAAGCTAAAGGATCATCAACAGAGGTCACAACGCAGTAAGGTTGCTTTTAGTGACAACTTTCCCTAACGCCAGTGACTTCTTGTTATTTGCAATAGTAAATTTATCCAATGTGGGATGCCAACAAAAACCAATGTCGTAACCTTATCCGCCCCATTCAACGGTCGTGGTAGAACAATTTCCCGTGCCGCAGTAGGTACTGCTTCTAAAATCATAGGTTGGTTGGAACAACATTTCCTTAATAGAAACCCGGCACTAGCGAATTAATACAATCAGAGCAGCTTGGAGCTTTTTCGCTTCAGTAACATCATCACATTCTCTAAGCACTTCATCCACATAGAAGTCCTGTGAAGTAACGTGGTTGCCTGTGAACAGTTCTCCCTTTTCTCCACCGCGAGTTACTTCAGACATGCAGTAGCCAATTAAGGTGCCGATGAAGTCCCATATGTTACCGACCGGAATTCGTTATTCCGAATTGGCGCGTCCGATGAAACTCTCCATAGTATTCGTTACAGTCCTTGGGATTAACACATTAACATCGATGTCCGCCGAGGAGGCAATCTGATATGTTCGGAATCTTAACAATATTGAGAACAGATCTTGCTGAACAATAGGACAATCAACAACGTACAATTTAAGAGTTCCCAATTTGTGTTTTTCGCACTCTCATCAAACACTACCCTGAGGTTGGTTGTTCTGCTATCGTGTTTGAATAAAGTATGATGAAGCAGGTAACGCTTTTTCCTTGCCGTCATCTCCATTAACCTCAGCTACCACTTGCATATGTCCTAGCTCTTCATATTCCTTCATGAAATCTGCTTTGTTCTTCCGCACGTCTGGTTGGTGCTGAAGCCGTTTCTTCAACTGCTGAACTGTATACAATCCTTGATCACATGGTGTGCCAAGTCCCTCTTGACCTGACTTGTGTGGTAGCTGCACGAATAATCTCCCAGTCATCTCGTGTAATGTTTGCTCGAAATGACCCTCAAATTCCGACTTCCTTGTAGTTTTGGGAAGAGTGTGAATCTCTTCAAACCGCCCAGAAACGTAGTAGCTGTGCATTTAAACTGATTTTTTTCACTGTTAAACACGATATCGCTGCTTCTCCGAATGACTGCACTGGACGCTGTTGCGTCCCGCCAAAATCAAGCCCAATTCAGTATCTTGGATTGTGGGGAACCCTCCCACCGCCAATTTATCTACCCAGACGTAGTAGATGAAAGATTAGTTCTGTTGCAATCAACACATGCACATATTCTGAATGGGCAAACCCTGGATTTACATAGATCGTATCAGCAAGTAACTTCCATGAATCATATTCAATGTATCGTGCTGGCGCATTCCCTCTAATCTTGGGTAAGAAAAAGCACTTTGCTTTTGCCGCTATTACTATTGCAAAGCTGTATGTTAGCACTGTGTCTGCTATCTGAAACCACATTGTTGATTCCCTTTACAGGGATGAATTTTCTTTCTCTCTACATTCCTGGTATATTTACCATGGCCTTGTTATAAAACTGACCTGCGATGTACTGTCTGGTGAATAACGGCATTTGTGTAATGGACCTCTGACCCCATGTACGTTTTTAATGGCCGTATAGGTGAGAAATCTGATGGGCCTGGACTTGTTCATGCCGCACTCTGTTGTATCATGCTTTTATGTATCAAGGTATAATGCTTCTTCGTACAACTACGGCAATGCCCCGCTTCACATGTTCTTGCTGTATGAACCTGCCGGAGACAATAACAGCAAACTTTTGTTTCTGAACTCAAGATCTTCCCTGAGGCACACCCGCGCTTACAAACAGTGTACATTCAAATAAACGATGTGACAGAACATAGGGCACACTTGCTCTCAGTCATCTCCAAAAAAGTAATAGAATGCCGTTGTAAACTTCGCTGTTGGTTCCCACCCTGTCTTCAATATTAGCAATGTTGACGGAAGGCTTTAATGTTTCCAAAATCAAACATTTCTTCTCCATCAATGTAATTAATTCCTTGAGTGATGGGAAGCCTTTGTCTGCCTGTATCATTTGGCACTCAGGACGTGCCTGACTGTCCAGACGTTCTACAAGCAATAGTGACAAAACGATGTCTTCTAAAGGCTGTTCAATGTTTAATGCCTTCAGTGCATTACATTGCTATAAAATGTGTTTATGAACGGCCTGAACTCTCCCACGTCCTTTATACTGCTGTTCTTTAAACCCAGTATTTGTCTGATGTAAGTCGCCGCAATCGGCTTCTTGTTTTCGTATCTGGCCACCAACTGATTCCAAGCTACTGAGTAATTCTCAGCTGTGAAAGGAGGCCTTTGAACCAACCGAAGTGAATCGAATTTTCAAGGGACGTTATATCTGTGCCATTGTCTACCGTAACACTGAAAATATTTTCAAAGATTGCCCAATTTCATATTTTCTATCAAATGTGGGCAAAGATATTGATGGCATTTTTAAAGCAATCCCTGTAACTGGCTGATTACTATCACTACAGGATGTACTGTCCGAACTACACGATGTTTCTAATTTAGGTGTTACCGACCAGGACCCTGCCTCTCGTGATGCCAGCAACCTCTCCATACTCCGTCCGATCAGCCTTATGATCAAGGGTGTCATCATTCACCTCCAACAAAGAATGAAATCCAACAAACTTAATCCAGATCTCTGCTAAAGGACCATAACGCAACTTGATCTCGTTCTTATCTCCTAATCTATCAAACTGAGCAACAAAATGTTGGATTCTTGTCAAAGACACCTTGACAACTCCTCGCCTAATTCTCCCTAGGATCCACATTGATGGGAACATAAATATCAAAGAAAGTGTATTGGGTTAATTGTCTGACCTGGCTCTTCAAGTCTGACCTGATGTGCAGTACCCTCGTGCTCTGAACGATGAAGTGATGAAATGCTGCGAGTAGAATCCCGTCCGTGTGCTAGATGGATTGTGGTATCCGCTGTAGACGCCCTCGGACTCCCAATGCAGCAATCCGACGAGTTGCTGTTTTACATCCAGAATACGTGATAATCTCTGTGATTATCTCCCGTTGAAGATGTCGCACGTGTTCCCATTGTACGGAGCTCCCCGATGATAGCCAGGCCAAGCACCGTGCTGCGCAAAATCGCGACACAGCTACGTCCTTAGTACCCACGAAACTGATCACCGTTTTCCCGTTTAAATTGAAATGCGGCCCGGAGTGTACAAAAAAATGTGTATCGTAACCGCTAATACAGGGTGCGCAAAAACACCTGAAGGTTTTTGAATTGCAATAAATTTTAAGGCAAAGTGGAAGTATTTATTAACACTAGCGGATGCATTCCATGTCCATGAGAACTTATATGAGTCATAATTGGAATACGACACTTTGTAGGTGACCACCATGTTGTTCAGTACACTGCTGCAGTCGCGATTGAAAGGCTGTCATAACACTCTGTAGCATTCCCTCAGGGATCCCTTGAATATACCCCAAAATTTGTTGTTTGAAGTCAGCAATATTGGTAGGACGTGTTTCGTATACCTTGCTTGTAACGTAGCCCCAGAGGAAGACAGGTCAGGCGAGCGAGGCAGGTAATGTTCCCGAAATGAGAAATGAGTCTGCCCGGTAGCATTATCCTGAGGACTTGCATGGAAATATGTGCTCTGTAAGCAGTTGCTTCGTCTTGTTGGAACCACAGGTGAAGAGAATGTAACTCATTGCGCAGAAACGTTTTCGGCACGAATTTGAGCCTATCTGCATTCACAGTTACTGTACGGTCCTTCACATTCTCAAAGAAATGAGGATCAATAATGCCATGAGAATAAACTTCACACAACTCTGTCACTTTTGCACTATGCAGAGGATGTTGGTGAAGTCCATGTGGGTCGTTTGGAGCCTAGTAGCGACAATTCTGCTTATTTACATGACCAGAAACATTGAAGTGAGCCTCATTTGTCATTAATAATGTGTTCACCATGTCGTTATCGTTTTTTCACCAAGTTCACTGCAAAACTCTAGTTGGCTCACCTTGCCCCGTTCACTAAGTTCCCGGGCAACTTGGATTTTGTATGTATGGTAATGCAAAACCTTTTGGAAAATTCGGCAAACGCTGATTTCCTTTAAGCGAAGTGCGAGAGTTTGCCGCCGAGCTGACCTGCCCGGACTTAACAACATGACCATTACCGGCCCCACACTGCCAGATGTACGAGCCGAAAATGGACGTTCTCGTGGTTTACTGCCCTCCACTGATCCTTCTTGACGACATTTCGGTACCCAAAGTAGCAGAATATTGCGGCTAGGAGCATCACGTCTTTGAAACTGCTGTCGGAAACCACGCTGTTTTGCTACAACTCTTTGTTTATAAACAATTCCACTGCCGCAATGCGGTGTTGTACTGATCAGGGTCCCATCGCAACTGAACTCCAAGCATCACTGTACATGATGTCGGTCAGTATGGAAGCGGCGGTTAGCGGGCACGCTGGTTTTTCAAATTTCAAAGACCGCCAGATGTTTTGAAGCATTCTGTATTATGAATGGACCGTGAAATGTGCGTCTCACTCCAGCCCTTTAACCCCTGCCAGCCCAAATGCAACTGGCCCTCTTATCACATCATCTCTTCCCACACACTTCCTGTCCATCACGTCACCTTCCTGCCTTATGTCATCCCATCAGTGGTAAGAGTACTCACAGCACAAATTGGAATACCCAACAACCTCCTCTGAAGGCAAGTAAAAATCTAATACTAACTGCAATGTATACAGAACTACAACGCGTGGACCCCGACTCACAGCGAGCTTCTTGTCATCATGCGAAACGGTCTGCAACGTGACGAATGAATTTTATCATATAAAGTAAGAATCCTGTAGAAGACGCTTTACGGCAGATTACGTGTGTATGTTTTGTCGGTAGCGCGCCGTTTGTACACACTAATGCAGCTCTCAGCTTCATGTTCGAAATAATGACATCTGAATGATAGATATGCAACGGTATTAACTTTATTCATGGAGGGATGAGGGAAGAAGATGAACATATTGCAGAGATACAGGCAAGATAAGAGCTCATGAAGAATAAATATATAACAACAATTTCCTGCTGAATATTGATTAACCTTCTCTAGCAGTGTGTAACTTCATTATACTTGAGCTAAACGGATATTTTGACATAAGGTACTTAGTCATCTCCGCAGCTGAGCACCAAGCAATAGACACTAGATGGAGATAAATGGTTAGTTTTATGTTCCAGCGGCTTTGTCACTGAGGAAGGAGGATGGACTGAAGGTTGTATCAGCCCCTGATTTGGTCTGGAAACTGGCACTACAAGAAATATCTCTCTCAACACAGGTAATTAAATTCAGTCTCCTCCCTCATAGACAGTCGCTATAATTACAGAGCGACACAGTATATCGGTTGTAACATACATTATAGACACAATGTTAATGGTGAAACAGAAATGGTAATATGTATCACTCCATCCTTAACAAAAGAATGCACCACATCTCTGAACAGGCTGTATATTATGGTCAAATTTCTTTGGCTTCTTTACAATATAATGAGATACAATTTGTGATTCAGTTCGGAACATATCAAGTTGAGAAATACAAGCATAGTGTAATAATTCTGGCGCGTTCGCTCTGTTTTGCTGAATTGCTTCGAAACCTGTTAAGACTTGCTGCGTGCGTGCTTAATTGAGTGCAAAGATCTTTCGAAATCTTATTCGCTGTGATAAGTAACTGTAGAGTTGCCCTCGCGATGCGAGCTGAAACCCATGCAGGTCTTAGCTTGACAGTTATTTTTATTCGATTTTACCCAGAACTGAAATGTGTGGAAAATTTTTAATGATTTTTAAGTAGGGGGTTTCCATGGCAGGAACTACTGTATTAACAATTACCCTCTCCTGGAAAATGTCAACGTGCATTCTGATGTAAATTGTATGGCGTCTACGAAAAAAGTACTGCCCCCAACTTCAGTGAAGAACACAGGACTGGTAATTCTAATTCTAAACCCTCAATATGGAGACAGTACGTTCTCCGGAAACGCCGGTAATGTCTACCACACTATATGGCGTTACAATTCAGAAGACAGCAATTTTAAGTTTTCAGTAATATTCCCTTATAACAAATTTAATGAAAATTCGTTAAGGCGTTCTTGAATTGTTACATGTATACAAAAAAATACGATCATGCTAATACGCATATTTCTGCAACTTTCGGCCTGCGAACGCGCCAAAAATTGTTTCAGTAATTCTGTCTACTGTACATTTTCGGTCACATCGGCAAATAAAAACATTCACTGTTGTGGGTCGAAATAACACAATTCAGCTGTTAAACAAAACACAGTTGTGAGGGTTAATAGTTCTGCCGATTTGGCCTTAGCAGTCAAACTAGCCTGTAACAATTATAGGTAATGGGGAAGCACCTTAAGTTCTTCAAAGTGTTCGTTAATGTTATTTCTTGACCAACAAATATTATAGTTACAATGCCGCTTACTTTCAGCACACAACATTTCTTCTTGCTATAGATCTTTGTTAAACCACACTGAAACTCAGTTTGGAGTCCTCACAATACTTCGGTCTCACAAAATGTCTCACACCACTGAGCAGACTCCTTCTACAGGAACTAACAGCGACTCCACTTTCAAGGAATTCCCCCTGTTTTATGAAACCCGAGGGTTCCATAATACTAGAATTTTCACAGTAGTTTTTCACTGGACTTTGTTCTGAGCCAGATCGACCCACTGCGCAGACTTCACATCATATTTACTGAAGGCATATTTCCATCTATGCTTAAGTCTCGCGAAGTCTTTTTCTTCCACTCAGGTCACTGAAATTCGTGTTTCGTAACAACACGTTAAATTAATACTAAAAATTTCCAATCACAAAGCATCACATATATAAGCTACCGCCACAGTACTTCACTTGTCACATTCTAGCCGAAACGTTTCTGTTTTATGTGCACTTCTAAGCCACGCAAACAGACCACAGATACTGCCGATTATTGTAACCAACTCCATATGAAAAGCCCTTCTATAGTTATGATATTAAAGGCAAGTTGTGCCTGTGCTTAATTAAACACCACATTATGAAGACATAGGTGAGTGGAGGTAAAGCTCCACACATGCTTAAACTTGGCACTAGATGGAGCTGCGTGGTTAGCTTCAAGTCCCGGCCATATTACCTCCGGGGGAAATGTTTCCTGGTACCTGTTTGACAGGATGCTGGGTTGGCCCCAGAGCCGGTGTGGAGAATAGAAGAATTGGTCCCCGATTCATCGGTCATCCAGCTCGTAGCCAGTGACTATACCGACTGAGCTATTCCAGCTCCTATTTTTTTTTGTAAGAACCATCTTAATAACAAGTGTCCATCTGCATCTAGGATAATGAAATAATCTCTTCCCTTCATGTGGGTCACAAATATTGTGTCTTATAATTCGGTAGATTAATACCGCTAATATTCAACCACAAAGGCGTACCGTTTCTACATGTATGACACCATATACTCTTCATGGTACTGACAGAAGTACGTACGTATGTTTACGAGGGGTACAAGAAGGGCCACTGTATGGTTATGATATACGTGATATTATTCTCATAACAGGTACAAATTAAATTTTTGTGTATAGCTGGAGGAAAAGATGAAGGTGGCAAGACACGGTTGCAGCCTATTTGCATGTTATATCACACTATCAAGGAATTAAGGCATCTAAAGTTTCATCTCTATGTGTTGATGTCCTTAGAAAGCAATGGAGTCGTGACGCCTGGCGCCGGTGTCACGTTGCTACATTTAGTCGGCGAGTGAGCTACGTTATTGTTCTTACTCACACTGTTATTTCTGGAAGGCGTTCCTAAAGTAACATTGTTCATCTTGCTAGAGACTGACGGTGTTATGTTGTGGATTAAATTGACGACTTTGTTTTCTTTCGGAGAGTTACCCTGTGTTGTCGGAGCAACTGAAGAAGGGCTGGTGCCTTTATTTGAATTTTTTTTCTGTGGTGTTACTGGCGTCATCTTGGCGACCGCAGCAGCGCCACCGTTTCTACTGCTGACCACCGGAGGTGTTGAGAAAGACACCGAATAGACTGGAGCAGCTTCTGTCGTAGTGAAGATGGCTGGCTGTGTGTTGTTGACACAGACCTTGTTGTTGGCTGCTGTTACAGCAACGGTTGTGCTGACGTTGTTGGTAACGCACGGCTTCTTCTCACCAAGGAGCCAGTACGTCGTGACCTTGCCTTTTCCCTTGAAATGAACAAAACAAACTCAGTCTCTGAAATTTATTCTCTGTTGTATGATATAAAATTTTTAGGTGCGTGTTCATCAAATTGCATACTACAAAATCATAACTGGGGAGTCAAGGTGTTGTTGCAAGCATTAGTATCCTTAGTAACACATGAAAGTGTAGGGTCAGCTTCATGCCCCGTCCAAATTGCACCCCCGGCGCGGGAAAGAGGCCCAGATACCCACTCAAAAGGAGGAGGGTTGCCCCCCCCCCCGAGCCGACGTGGATGCTTTGGAGATGAGAACAAATCTCTTGCACCCGCCGGGAATTGCATCACGATTCCTCGGTTATTCAGACCGTAACGTACTCAACAGACCTACTGAGCTGACCCGGCTTTTGGCAGACGTACAATTACGTTCTTTGGTCTTGTGCTTACGAAGACAGGGGACGTAGGTGTTGTAGATAGCAGAAGGAGAAAGCAGGAAATGAGAATAAAGTTTTGGGTGGAAAGATGGAGGGGAAAGGGACAACTGGAAGACTTATGTAAAGATTGGAGGATAATATTAAAACTGATCGTAAGGAATTATGGTAAGAATTTCTGGACTATATTAAACTGGTTTCGGATAAGACTCAAATAGATGTTTGGGTTCCAAAATAGGTTTGATATTTTGCGAGCCACTAAGAGCTTTACAAGAACGGGCCCAAAAAAACAAAAAACAAAAAAAAAACCAACAGCAGCAGCAGCAGCAGCAACAGCATTAAAGCTGAACATCAGATCTGGAAGCCTACTGTCCTGTCTCAGGCGTTTAGTGACTCTCCTGTCACTTGAGGTAAACTTCAGTATAATTCAGCCTAACAAAATGGGCCACCACCAATTCCCTCCACATCCGCAAGCTGTTGTTCACCATCATCTTAATATTATTTGCAACACCGCAGTCTGAGTTGCCTTCACCGTCGCCAATAGTTGCGCTACACATTCTGGTTAGACTGTCCCTTACGAAAATGTGTAAGCATTACAGCTGAAGGGAAAGAAATTATCCAGCATCAAATCACGTAAAAATATGGCCAGCGTTTATTGAGTTCCATACTGCGTACAGGCACGCACGCAGGCAGGCAAACTGATTGACAAACAGAGAGATAGATAGGTAGACACAACAGGGATTTCAACCAGCATTACGGACGGACGAACGAACACACAGAAGTACAAAGTAATCGGAAAGCAGATAAAAAAAAATGCGTGGGAGATGTGAGAAACTTTGAAAGTGGCCAGGCTTCGCCCGATCGTTCCTTTGACGTGCTCAGGCTGCTGCATTATTTCCTGTCGTGCACCTAACAAAGAACGCCCAACATATTAAATCTCCCAAGTACCCTTGCCAAGTTGTCGCTGTTGTCAAACCGATGTGTAGATAAGTAGTGAGGTACAGGTAATCCTTAACTCCAATTTCCTTTTTAATTCACGTGAGTAAATTTTGAGTCTTCAGTCTGAGTGTTAGTCCTTTAAAGCTGAAGCTCCCATGCGTAGGATACTGACACAGAACAGAACAACAGCGAGGGCGAAGAAATATTACTTCTGCCTCTCATTCCTGACAAGAGGGATGGACAACATGAGGCGGTGAAAATGTAAATAAAACGAGCAAATTGGAAAAAGATGGCACCTTTCTAATGCGTAATCATTCATTCATTCATTCATATATAGATTTTAATTTTAAAAATTCTATATCATAGAATTATATTGAATCATACAAGATTTCGCATTATTAGATGAATATAGGAACATCTATATGAGAAAAATTCTTGTAACGCAACATCCTGTTTTACATGACTTTCGTATTCAAGATATCCGATGGCACAGCAAGTATCAACACAAGAAACTCCAGACAAAACGTACGTGTGTACGGGTTAAGACGATATTGTGTCTACGGACGTTAGCTGTCACGTTTACGACTAGAAACAGCAGCCTAAAACGGCCTAGAAGATGGGCTTCAGTCGCTATCGCGGTGTCCAAATTTGCCGAAGAGAATTTCTCAGAGTATTTTTTGATAACTGCCTTGCTTAGGTCACACTCTAAGATGTTTAGTACCATTTAGTACCATTGTGTCACTGCAGCTGACGTAAAGTCACACCATGTAAATTCAGTCTGTGAATCCATTTTCCCTCAAGGTATATAAGTACAGCCTGAAGTGCAATCTGAACACAAGAATGAAATATAGATTTTGGTTCGCATGGCGCTGCGCCAATCTGGGGTACGAAACCATACAGTCTGGTAGACTGTTACCCTTCGAAGAAACATGTTCTGTCTGTTATCAGAGTCCGGTTATAAAGGCAGGTTACAGGCCATATGATGTCAGTACTTAGAAGAATGCAATATCGTTTTCAGTAGAATTAACTACTTTTCTTACGAATCTGTAAGTAGATAGATATAAACTGTCGCAGTGTTTTTTTTAAAAATTATTTACAATTTAATTTATACTTACATTTATATTCACTTTTGTTTCACTAGTGCAGTTGTGTAAATATTTATTGAAATTGGTTAAGAGAACAGTGTTGTAACTTGTCCTTGTACATGCTGTACATACTTTCTTCGCAATAAATCTTTAAAAAATGTAAACTGCATAACCAAAAATGAAGCATAACCACCTAAAACTTACAGCGGGTAAGCAGGTGCCGATTCTTACCTTCATTTCCACCTCGCCACGCAGTTCCAATTCGAATGATCCAAACGTGTCTAGGACTGCTTTTGTTTTTGGACTCACATGGATTTTAAGAGCTGCAAAGAACATCAAATTAGAAGAGAGAAGACAGTAAAACTAGAGTGCGTGAGTGGAGGTGACAATATACAAAGCTCTCTGGTGACAGCCTGACAAAGCAACTGGCTGATGTGTTACTTCAATTCAAAAACCACATCAACCACGTTATGGTTCATCATACAGCAATTTATTCCCGTCATTTTACTACAGATCATCACGACTGGTTGATAATCTTTTCCTTGACCTTTGTACGAAAATTGAATTCTGAAAGCTGAAGCAGAGACAGCTTGATAAACATATTGGCAGTTGCAGGAATACAGCCAAAATGAATATTAAAGAAACAGGGCGATGGTTCTTGGACTGCATTTATCTGATTGACGTTAAGATCCGGAGCAGGGCTTTTGTAAATACGGCGATGAAATTTGAACTGTTGTGTGACTGTCAGCGGGTCAAGAAAAGTTCTACTCCACTGATTATGTCTGTCACTCGCCACACCATTCTCGATCTAGTTAACCAGAAAGCAAGTCCTCTAAACTTTGTAGGCCAATTTACCTCAACAAAAACAAATTATGCCTTCATTCCAGTGTTGTTTACGCTAAAGATAGCTGTTTTTTGTGAGGATCATACACAGCATATGTGGGAAAAATTGAGTGTCTACTTGTTATAGCAAGTGGTAAATATAGTAACCACTACAATTTAAACGGTTAATGACACTTTCCATAAGTGCCACTTGTGAAATGGTAGCATCACTGTTAAGTAACTGAGAGCGTGTAGTAGGAAGGAAATGTGGCTGAAATTTAAGGTATCATTCAAGTATTTGCTGGGAGGGATTAAAATATGCCGCAAAAAAATCACAGTCTGTGTTACTGATAAAGAATGTGTCCTAAAAATCGTTGTACCACCGTTATACCGACCAGAAACACTTACCGCTTACTACTTTATTCGCAAAACACCACCAGCAGCAACTGACAACGATAAATGACAGCAGTAAGAAGAGATAGCGTCACCAAACTATTTGTCAGCTGTTGCAAATAACAAACCAAAAGCAAGTGAAAACAGTCACAGTTAAACAGTTTACGATGCCGGCAACGTGACCTTTACGACGAATCTTTATTTGGGGTCAGTACAACGATACTAACGCTGTTTAAGTGTCTTCGCCAGTCAGTACGTATGGAGAGGCATTCTTATACCCCAGAAAGACCCATCCGTTAGTCTTTGCATGTAACAACACAAGACCCGCTAAACTGATTTTCATGACGACTGATACTTGAGAGTTAAGCTTTTCTATTTTCATGTAGGTGGTTCCATTTTACGACAAATTTAAATTAGACGTACGTACTAAAACACTTTATTATCCAACAGACGCACAAATATATAATTCGTAGATACAATTAGAATTATTATAAAATATTTAAAATTGCTCCAACATGTTTCGGATCACAAGGGATCCATCATCAAGGAGCTCTATACAGAGTTTGGTTAAAATTGCGGCAATGGCTCTACCTTGTCCGTTGATATGGACGTAGTCGGTGTCATGGCAGCATATTTGCAAATATGCTGCAATTTTAAATATTTTATAATAATTCTAATTGTTTCTACGAATTATATATTTGTGCATCTGTTGGACAATACACTGTTTTAATCGTCAATTATGCACGGTACAAACATGAAGATTGTAGATGTACATACATTTATGTGAACCTTTCCAGCGTAACTCGCCAAATATTTACCAGAGTGAAAAAAAAATCCCAAAAACAGTTGTAAGGAAGAGCGAAGAATAAATTTGTATGTGACGCTGACCTCTTACTGAACAATTGTGGGTTTCGAGCTAACTTAACAAAAGTTCGAGAACGCTGTTCAAGGTGGAGGAGGGGATAAGAGGAGAAGGATCGGAATTCATGTCTTAGGTGAATTTTGTTGGAGCTGTGCAAGTGTTTTACTCTCTTCATATTAACCATCACACAAAAGCAGTCGAAATTTCGTCGTAATATCAGTGATCAAGATACTCACGTAGGCCATTGGATTCCATACGCGAGGCCGTGTTCACTGTGTCACCAAACAAGCAGTAACGTGGCATCTTGTGACCAACCACGCCCGCCACACAAGGTCCTGCAACGTGCAACATGCTCTTATTTATTTTCAACTATTTAGACCAGAGTTTCTCAAACTTTCCACTTGCGTACCACAAAATGAAATTTTACAATTTGAATGTAACACCAATAATGTATTTTTGTATTTAAATCAAAAACCTCAAATTCGAAAGATTAAATGACAGGGGGGAAGAGTTACATAATGTTCCCGGCAATGCTACGTGTTAGCAAATATATGTGGCTTATGTTTTATGCATTTTAAAAACTTTTTCCTTTTAGATTTAGATTTTTATTAAGACGACGTGTCAGCAAACAAAGCTTGGCGTACCGGTAGTGATATGCGTGCCACAGCTTGAGAAACCATGGTTTAGCCTGATCACCCAATTGCACACAATATGAACGGGTAACGCTTACTCTGTGTACCTGTTGCCACTAGAACCCAATACTTGCCCATTGATCTGTATTGTCGAATATCGATTGGAAAACCTATTAAGTAACGCCCACTTTGATGAAAGACACGGAGATGACAGGCACGGAGATGACAGGCATGGAGGTGACAGACACGGAGGTGACAGACACGGAGATGACAGGCACGGAGATGACAGGCACGGAGATGACAGACATGGAGGTGACAGACACGGAGGTGACAGACACGGAGATGACAGGCACGGAGATGACAGACACGGAGATGACAGAATGTTTGTTTAATGAATGGCACTTTCATTAGTGCAGATTACGTAGCGCGGTCTGACAGGATTAGATAGCTGGAAAAGATGTGGACAGAAGTGGTCGTAGTATTACTTACGGTACTATCCTCCAATTTGCCAGAGGAACTGATAAAACCAAAGAAAAGCCTAATTCAGGATGACAGGTGCGGGGACCGAAATTTTAAGCCAGGCTGCGAATGGCACAGCTTCGCACGTTCTATCTGCATCCATCCCAAAAATCTGTGTATTTAATTGTGTACATGCAAGAGTGAAATTTCAGTCAAATATCCCGCATCCTTTTGTTTTCTCGCTTAATTTATCCTGAACCAGCGTGAACCATAGACAACGTATCAATGCAATGTACTGGTATCTATTTGTAGCTTCAGGGCAATTTGTGTTGTGTGACAAATTTTGTGGAATTTTTCCACATGTGGTATATCATACTACGCCTGACAAACGTGCTACCGCCAACCACAACAGATTTGATTAGTTTCGTCAGTACGTGTTGACGCGAGCCTGGCTAGCTGTAACAAAATTTTGAGCGATTCATCTCGCTGCGGCATATTGACGAAACTAATACAATCTGTTGTGGCTGACGGCAGCAGGTTGTCAACTTTAAGTCTGTTGTGTGAACTTTATTCCGTATGTACCGTGCGGCTATTATTATGTACAGTGATATTTTGGTCTATTTCATTACACTTAACACTATTTTGCGTCCTACATGCACGTCTCGACGCTATCCTGCGTCATCGCCGCTGAATACTGACATATCTGTTGATCAGTCGCCTTCAAATGGCCGTGTCTGTGCGTTCAGTGACCGGGTAGTTGTGTCTTGCTGCTTGTATACGGTTTTATTTATTTTACTTTCAACATAACGTATCTTACGCTATACATATATAAATAAGCCTTTATATTTGAATAAAGGTTGACCAACTAGATGACACTTGCTTTATTATCTACTGCT
>Ga0131853_10013512_pt1 | contig 14971 bp, 16 predicted proteins | sample TergutLab28metaG_FD_92764 | JGI IMG/M metagenome (GOLD analysis project Ga0131853, IMG submission 92764) | Labiotermes labralis P1 segment gut microbial communities from Petit-Saut dam, French Guiana - Lab288 P1 (version 2) (version 2) | ecosystem: Host-associated > Arthropoda: Insects >... | reverse complement strand
TAATGTCAAGCATCTACTATTTTCTAGCTACTATATAAAGTCGTTGATTTTTACCGATCCGGAGGCAAATTCCTCCACCGCTAACTTTACGGGTTTTTCAATCAGGCTGATGTGGTTGTTTTCGGCGGCGTCGGCGATATCGCGGGCGCGCTGCGCAATGGCGACAACAAATTCGTAGTAGTTGTCATGTTTGCCGATTATCTGATACATGGATGGTCTAAGCATGGTCGATAACCTCCCCGATAATGTTTTTGAGATGAGCGGCGCGCAGTGAGGCCGCGGTAATAACGGCGTCCAGCTTTTCGCTGCTCTGCGCCACAGTGTCGTTAACAATGATGTAATCGTATGCGCCGGCCTTAAGGATCTCTTTTTTTGCTCTCTCCATACGCTTGTCGATGGACGCTTGCGTTTCGGTTCCGCGTCCGACAAGGCGTTCTCTTAGGATTTTCAAGCTGGGCGGCATAAGAAAAACTAAAACGGCGCCAGGCACAAGGTCACGTATTTGCAGCGCGCCAACCAGTTCAATATCCAAAATGACGTTTAACCCGGCATTCAGGGTATCTTCGATCCATTTTTTAGGAGTACCGTAATAATTGCCGGCATACTCGGCGTATTCGAGCATGGCGCCGGCGGCGATCTTGCCTTCAAACTCGCCGCGGGAGATGAAGTGATAGTTAACGCCGTCAACTTCGCCCGGCCTCGGCTGTCTGGTGGTGGCGGAAACGCTGAAGCAAACATCCTTGCGCCTGGACAATAAAGCGCCCAGCACAGAGCTTTTGCCAACGCCCGAAGGGCCGGAAAAAACGATCGGCACACCGCGCCTATTCATTACCGTCCTCCTGATCCAAGCGTCCGGCAACGGTTTCGGGTTGCACGGCGCACAGGATGACATGGTCGGAATCAGTTACGATAACAGCGCGGGTACGCCTGCCATAAGTTGCGTCGATAAGGGAACCTCTATCCCTCGCGTCCTGTATAATGCGTTTGATCGGCGCGGATTCGGGGCTCACGATAGCGATAATCCTGCCGGCGGAAACCATGTTCCCAAACCCTATATTAATAAGTTTCACATCCACACCCCTCTTTTGCAGTTGACAGTTGACAATTGACAGTAAAGGAGTCCGCTTTGCGGACAATATTTAAAAATTAAAATCCATCGCGCGAAGCGCGATTCCATAACTGTCAACTATCAACTGTCAATTGTCAATTGTTATTCTATGTTTTGTATCTGTTCCCGGATTTTTTCAATCTCGCTTTTGATTTCGACGACGATCTTGGCGACCGCGACGTCATGGGCCTTGGAACCGATGGTGTTGGCTTCCCGGTTCATTTCCTGAACAAGAAAATCCAGCTTGCGGCCCATGGGTTTATCGCCAAAGAGGATATCCCTGAGCTGGGAAATATGGCTGCGCAAACGGACGGTTTCTTCGGCCGCGGAAGTTTTTTCGGCGAAGATGGCGGTTTCGGTCAGAATGCGCTGTTCATCTATTTGTTTATTTTCAAGGATTTCGGTTATTTTTTGGAAAAGGCGTTCACGGTACTGGTCAACAATGGCGGGATAACGCGCTTCGACCTGCTCTACCAGCGAGAGGATGTTTTCCAGCCTGCCTGAAATGTCCTGCCTGAGCTTTTCGCCCTCGGCGGCGCGCATATCCATGTAATTTTGCAGAGCCGCCCCGGCCACGGTTTTCACCGCAAGGGTTAAAGCGTCTTCGTCCAGCTCGCTTTTACGCAGGACAAAGATATCGTGGAATCTGGCAAGAGAGGATAGTTTAACGTCATCCTCAATACCGAGTTCATTGCCAAGAGAACGCAAAGCGTCCAGATATCCCCGGGCTAAAGGGCGGTTGAGAAGCACCTGCGCGTTGGGTTCTTCCAGAGAGAGGACAGTCAGGGAGAGATCTATTTTTCCGCGCGACACATGGGAATACACAAGGCTCTTCAGCTTTTCCTCCAGATACCCCATCGAGCGCGGCAGACGCGCGCTGAACTCAAAAAAGCGGTGATTTACCGAGCGCACTTCGACGCTGATATCCCTGCCTTCGATAAGCTGTTGTGCCCTGCCATAACCGGTCATGCTGTATATCATTAAAGCAACCTCATTTAAATCGGAAGTAAGAAATAAGAGGACGGATGCAAGACAACGGAAAGTCAACTAATAAATAATACTATCCCAAAGCCGCGTTGTCAAGGGCGGCGCAGTCTTATCATGCGCTCACGCAATCCGAAACGATATAATAGCTTATCAGTTAAACAACTGTCAATTGTCAACTGTCAATTGTCAACTGCCGTTCGGCTTGTGAGAGGCGCAAATAACTTGGCGCAAGGTCGCCGGCGCTTACGAGAGAACCTTGCAGGGCCATGTCATAGGCGATACCGGCTATAGCGGAAGCCCGCTGATGCAGGAAGCGTTCGGGCGGGATGCGCAAATGCGTAAGATCGCCCAGCGCGTCATGGCAGATATGAGCGCCATCCCCCACAAGCATAACCCGGGAAGAAAGCCGGCCCAGAACTTCTCTCAGCTCGGACAGGGAAAGCGCCTCATCCTCCCGCAAGCGGCGGAGCTGATTGCCGTTGCTTTCGAAAAGGGAGGTATACGCCTGCCCGCGGCGGGCGTCCATAACCGGGCAGATATACCCTTCAAAAACGCAGGCGCCCCCGGCAAGCGTCAAAAGGGTGGAAACGCCCGCGCAGGGTTTATTCGCGGCCATGGCCATCCCCTTGACGCAGGAGATGCCGATGCGCAGGCCGGTAAAGGAGCCGGGGCCGGTGGAAACGGCAAAAACGTCGATGCCGCCGGGGGGTATCATTGCTTGTTCGAGCAACTTTTCGATCATGGGCATGGCTGTTTGGGAATGCGTAAGCCCGATATTCATATAAAACTCCCCGGCAAGCGCCCCGCCGCGCAAAATGGCGCAGGACGCCGCCCGAGAGGATGTGTCAAGCGCAAGGATGTTCATAAAACGCACCTTTCAAGCAATCATCGAGTACACAATGAACTGAACAGTTCGTACAATTCCGGCATGGTTTTTTTAAGCGAAACCAGGCGCTTTTGCTCGCCGTGGTAAAAACAGTGCCGCGTTTTTCCCAGAGCGCGAAGCTCGCCGGAGCTGGCGTCGATTATTTGGTAATTTACCGACATGGTGATGTTTTTCAGCTCGGAGAATGACAAGTGGATATTTACGATATCCCCGAAGCGAACCATTGATTTATATTGGCATTGAACTTCCACGACGGCGAAGTCGATTCCGCGTTCAACCGCATTATTATAACAGTAGCCCATCTGCTCCATGTAATTCACGCGGGCCTCCTCAAACCAGAGGATATAATTTGAATGGTGGATGATTCCCATTTGGTCGGTTTCGTAATAGTTTGCTTTTCTTGTGTATGGCTTTAAGGTCATGGTATTATCTCCTGTTTTCAGTTGACAGTCACCTGTCAATTGCAATAATCCGGCTGGTTTCGTTATCGCCCGGGGAGATGGTAACGGTTATGGCCTTTTCCGGCAAAGCGTGGAGAATATTCTCGCTCCACTCGATCACGAGTATGCCCTCGCCGTCCAGATAGTCGTAAAAGCCGGTGGAATGCAGATCGTCTTCTCCGGCGACACGGTACATATCGAAGTGATATAGGCAGGGAACGCCGGGGGCGCGGTACTCGTTGACAAGGGAGAAGGTGGGGCTGCAAACCTGATCCGCGTCGAAGTCAAGTCCGCCGGCAAGCCCGCGGACAAAGACGGTTTTGCCCATTCCCAAGTCCCCGAACAGCGCTACGACGTCCCCCGGGCGCAGGGTTTTGGCAAAACCGGCGGCAATATCAAGGGTATCTTTTTCAGAGCGGGAAATACGAGAACCTGTATTCAACATTCAAAACGCCTCCCCGGCGGCTATTTTTTCGCCGCGCTTCGTTAATTTTTCTGGCAATAATTTGTTTATTGCCAGAAAAATTGCCTTACCCGGCACAAAAACAGCTCGCCGTGCAGACTTTTTCATTGTTGAATACAGGTTCTTGGTTGTCAAGGGTTTGTGTCCCCCCGGCGATCAAGCGCGGCCCGGACAAGCCCGCAAAACAGGGGATGAGGGCGGTTGGGCCTGCTTTTGAACTCGGGGTGGAACTGCACGCCCACAAACCAGGGATGCGCGGCAAGCTCGACGATCTCCGCAAGGCTGGAGTCCGGCGAAAGCCCGGAGACGCGCATTCCGTTTGCTTCAAGCTCCTGGCGGTATTCGTTGTTGAGTTCGTAGCGGTGGCGGTGGCGCTCATAAATGACGTCTTCCCCGTAAAGCTTCCGGCTGATGCTGCCCTCCCGCAGTTTGCAGGGGTACAGGCCGAGGCGCATGGCGCCGCCCATTTGCCCGACGTCACGCCGCTGCGGCATTATGTGGATAATAGGGGCGGGGCTCTCCTCGCGGAACTCGGAGGAGTTGGCGTCGCTGTATCCAAGAACATTGCGCGCGAACTCCACCACGGCCAGTTGCATCCCGAGGCCAACGCCAAAGTAGGGGATATTGTTTTCGCGGGCGTATTGCGCGGCCACGATTTTGCCTTCGATCCCGCGGTCGCCAAAACCGCCCGGCACAAGGATTCCATCGCAGTCACCCAGGGTTTCCCGGGCGTTTTCCGAGGTTAGGGTTTCGGAGTTGATAAGGCGGACGCGAACATGCGTGTTGTTTGGAATGCCGGCGTGCCGCAGGGATTCGGAAATGGAAATGTAAGCGTCCGGCAGGGAAACATATTTACCAACCACGCCGATGGTAATTTCCTCAAGCATATGTTTCATGCGCCCGACCATGTCTTCCCACCCGCTCAGGTCGGGAACCTGAGCGCGGAGCCCCAGATGGTGACAAACGGCGAGGGCCAGACCCTCTTTTTCCAGCATGAGCGGAGCTTCGTAAAGGGATTCCACGGTAAGATTTTGAATGATATCCTCCGGGCGGGTGTTACAAAAGAGAGCAAGTTTATTGCGCATACCTTCAGGCAGCGGGTATGCGGTGCGGCAAACGATTATTGTGGGTTGAATGCCGCTGCTGAGCAGCTCTTTGACCGAGTGCTGGGTGGGTTTGCTTTTGAGTTCTTCGGAGCCAAAAATATAGGGAACCAGGGTAACATGGATGACGATGGCGTTTTCACGGCCTACTTCAATTGCCATCTGGCGTATTGCTTCAAGAAAAGGCTGGCCTTCGATATCGCCGACGGTGCCGCCGATTTCGGTAATTACTATGTCGGCGTTTTCCTGATCGGCCAGGTTGTAAATACGATCCTTGATTTCGTTGGTGATATGCGGGATAACCTGAACAGTTCCGCCCCTGTAACCTCCGCTGCGTTCCCGGTTGAGAACAGACCAATAGATTTTGCCGCTGGTAAGGGAAGAACCGCCGGTCAGGTTCTCGTCGATAAAACGCTCGTAATGGCCAAGGTCGAGATCGGTTTCGGCGCCGTCGTCGGTAACAAAGACTTCCCCATGCTGATAAGGGCTCATGGTACCGGGATCGACGTTTAAGTAAGGATCGCATTTTTTGATGGTAACGCGATAACCGCGCTCCTTCAAAAGCCGGCCGAGTGAAGCGGCCGCGATTCCCTTGCCCAACCCGGAAACGACGCCCCCTGTCACGAAAATATATTTAACAGGCATCCTTTTCATCTCCCGCTGCTTTGCTTATCCCGTAAAAACACAGACAATTGAGTTTATCATGTACAGCCCCGAATGTCAAATATTAGGGGCCGCGCGGGCCCGGGTTCCGGAACTTTTATTATATTGAAGACTAGGGATAAAAATGGTATGATGAATTTAAAAGACGCGAATATATGTAAAGCAGGTACGCTAATGCGAAAAGATATCAGGAATTTTTTAAACGGTTCAATATACGGGATGACGCTCATTGTTCCCGGGGTGAGCGCTACCATTTTCGCGGTTATACTGGGGTTTTACGATGAACTGATTGGCGCGATCAATCATTTCAGTAAAAATTACCGCAAAAACGCCAGGTATTTGTCCGTGTTCGCGCTGGGTATCGCCGCCGGGGCTGTGGTATTCAGTTCGGTGGCGCTTTATCTTTTGGCGGAGTTTTCTTTTCCCACCATGCTGTTTTTTATGGGGTTGCTGTTGGGTATCGTTCCGTTCACCGCGTCAAAAGCCAAAGGAACGGCGCCAAAGCCGGCCCCGCGTGAGATTGCCCTTGCGGTTGTATCGTTCGCCGCGCTGTTGGCTTTATCTCAGATTGTAAATACCGCCGGGATGCACCCCGCAGACGCCGCAAGCGCCATGAACGCGGCTTTGGTATTTTATGTCTTTATTGCCGGGGCAATAAACGGCGCCACTTTGGTAATCCCGGGACTCAGCGGCGCTTTCATTCTTTTGATTATGGGATTATATCCCCTTATTATTCAATCTGTTTCATCCGTCGGGTATTTCATCGGAGATTTAAGCAACCTTTTATTGCTGCAGGATATAGCCGTTGTCCTGCTGCCTTTTGGTATCGGCGCGCTTATCGGCTGTTTGGGTATGGCCAGATTAATGGAAAAACTGATGCGGGATTATCATGAATCGGTATACGCGGTCATTCTGGGCCTTGTACTTGGTTCTGTCGTTACGCTGATTTGGGAACCAATGGTTTATCAAAGCGGGACGTCGGCGGCGATGATAATATCCGGCGCGCCGGCGCTGGGCGCGGGATGCGCGGCGTCTTATGTTCTGGGGAAAAAACAATGAACAAAACACGCGCTGCGGTTGCTTTTATAATGTTCTTTTCTATTTATGGCGGCGGAAATTTTTATATAGCGATAAGGTTATATCAATGGCTTAATCTTCTGTTTGCAAATATAAACGCAATGATTTACGCCGGTATATTTATTTTTTTGGTTTTATCAATGTTCCTTGCTTTTTGGCCGCTTCCTTTGAACGTAAAGAAAATATTAACATGGGTAAGCGCGTATTGGATAGGCATGTTTGTCTACCTGCTGGTATTTATATTTTTGGCGGACATTGTTATTTTACTGGGATGGATAACGGGAATAATCCCGGATCCCATACCGCAAAGCGTACTTTTTTATAGAGGCGCGACAGCGGTTTCGCTTACTGCCGGCGTTATTGGTTATGGCATATACAACGCGAACAGGATTAAACTGGTTTCATATGAGATCCAATTAAAACAAGCTGCTTTAAATAATCTGCGAATAGTTTTAATAAGCGATTTGCATTTGGGCGATGTAAATTCCGAAAACAACCTTGAGCGCATGGTAAAAAAGATCAATGATTTAAACCCTGATATCGTATGTATAGCCGGAGATATTTTTAATGACAACTTTTATAATATACGCGATCCTGACAGAGCGGTTGCCTTGTTTGGAAGCATTGAAGCCAGATACGGCGTCTTTGCGTGTTTAGGCAATCATGATGGCGGCGGCACGCTCAGTCAAATGAAAAACTTTCTGAAAGAAAGCAAGATAAAGCTGCTTAATGACGAATATGTGATAATAGATGAGCGATTCGCTCTGTTTGGGCGATTGGATTCAAGCCCGATAAGAGGCTTTGGAGAGCTAAGGAGGCAAAACATTTCGGACGACATAGCTGCTGTTGGCGCGAATATGCCGGTTATTGTCATGGAACACAGCCCCGCGCACATTAGGGAGTATAACAGCGAGGTTGATTTGATACTTGCCGGGCACACTCATGGAGGGCAGATATTTCCGGGCGGTTTGATAACAAGAGCCATGTTTACTGTAGATTACGGGCATTACCAAAAGGATGAAAACAGCCCGCATGTGATCGTTACGTCAGGCGCAAGCACTTGGAGGCCGCCGATGCGGATTGGCACAAACAATGAAATTGTAAGTATTATATTGCGTTAAAACAAGAAAAGAGGGGTTTAACAACCCTCTTTCGCGGTATATATTCTAAAAAAGTTTTTGATTGAAGCTCCGGGGCTTAAAGAGAAAGATATGGACTCAACGGCACATCGGCAAGCCCGACATAAGCAATTGAGAAGCGGTCTTTAAACCGGAAAGAGTCCGGGTTTTGAGCGAGAGTAGCGCCGCGGGCGGCGTCGTTATCGAGCGGGAGTACAATGCGAACGCTGGTGCCCTCGTTTTCGCCGGAGCGGATATCAAGGCTGCCTTCGTGGGCTTGTATGGCAAGATTAGCGATGGCAAGCCCAAGCCCGACGGTGCGGGCGGCTTTGTTGTGGGGATAAGCGTAATAGGGGCGCAATATTTCAGGCAGGATATGTTTTGGAATCCCAAGGCCCTTGTCCGTGACTGATATGGCCACAGAGCCTTTCGCGTTATTTGGCCGCATTGTGATAAGGATATGGTTGCCCGGCCTTGTAAAATACAAACAGTTGTGCAGGATATTAAAGAAAGCGTGTTCAAAGCGCTCAAGATCCAATCTCACGAATATGTCCTGCTTGGGGATGCTAAAGCGAAGGGGAATGCCCGCAGAACCGGCCAGGTGCGCGATGGAATCCTGAGATTCCCTCAGAAACGCGGACAGGTTAACCGGCCCGGGCCTGAAATTCAAGAGTTCGCTTTGATACCTTGCATACTCGGTGATATTGGAGGCAATGCGCAAAATGCGGTAACTGTTGCAGGCCAAACCGTTGAGGCCGGGTTTGATCCAGCCCATGTTAAGCAGGTCGGATTTAATGGCGGTCTGATCCAAAATGGAGAAGATTTCGCTGACAACATCGCGGATACTGTCGGAGATGGCGCCGGACAGGTTTGTACTCCGATAAATAGATCGGGCGTCAATAAGGGAGTCTGAGCGCAGCAAAATCAGAACGGCTCCAACAGGGGCGCCGTCTTCCATTAAAGGCGTGATTTTAAGGCCCATGCTGCTCAACGGAATGATTTCCTGAATGATGCAGCCGCCGTTTTCCAAAGCTTCGCTTAACAGCCGGTCAAAATCGAATTCGAGCAACGCCCTGCGAAGGCCCTCCGTGTCGGTCAGGTGGGAGCAGAGCAGCTTGGCCTGGTCGTTGTACCAAAGTATATTCAAGAACTTGTCGCACATGATTACAGGCAAAGGTAGATCTTTGCATATCATAATGCGCTCATGGTGTTTTTTAAGAAAGCTAAAGTCGAACATGTTAACCTCGCTTTTTGGTAATATTTGGCAGCGCGTTCTTTAACCGACATAAATCGACAACTTTCGCGCTTCTTTAATTATAGCACAAAAACTGAATATGCAAAGCGTCTTTGATTTGGGCAATATAGAAAAACAGACAAAACGTTATACTTGTCATTGTAGTTTTGCCATTTTTGGTATAAAATAGTAAACAAGAGAAAATTAAGGAGGGTAATTTATGGCGGTCAAAATCGGAATCAACGGTTACGGGCGTATAGGAAGGCTTGTGTTTAGGGCGGCGATGGAGCAACCTGAAAAGTATGAGATAGTCGGCGTCAACGATCCGTTTATCGACCTTGAGTACATGGTCTATATGACCAAATACGACACCATACACGGCGGTTTTCGCGGGGATGTGGCTGCCCAGGACGGCAAGCTTGTGGTAAACGGCAAAAAGATAGTAGTTTTAGACAAGAAAAATCCCGACGAAATTCCGTGGGGAGAAGTCGGGGCGGATTATGTGGTTGAATCCACCGGCGTGTTTGTGGATCAGGATAAAGCCGAGCTGCATCTTAAAGGCGGAGCCAAAAAGGTTATTATCTCCGCCCCCGCCAAAAGCAAGGAAACGCCTACCTTTGTCATGGGCGTCAACGAAGAAAAGTATACCAAGGATATGACAGTGGTTTCCAACGCGTCCTGCACCACCAACTGCCTTGCGCCTTTGGCAAAGGTTATCAACGATAATTTTGGAATAATCGAAGGGCTGATGACCACGGTTCACGCGGTTACCGCCACCCAGAAAACAGTGGATGGCCCGTCAAACAAGGATTGGCGCGGGGGCCGCGCCGCTTCCGGAAATATTATCCCATCCACTACCGGCGCGGCTAAAGCCGCCGGTCTGGTGATTCCCGAACTGAACGGCAAGCTGACCGGCATGGCGTTCAGGGTTCCCACGTTGAATGTTTCAGTAGTGGATTTCACTGTCCGGCTGGAAAAGGCTACCACATATGAGGAGATCTGCGCCGTAATAAAAGCGGAGAGCGAAGGCAGGCTCAAGGGGATTTTGGGCTATACTGAGGAGATGGTGGTTAGCAGCGACTTTAACGGGGATAAGCGAACCAGCATATTCGACGCGAGCGCGGGCATCATGCTTAACCCCAACTTTGCCAAGCTGATTTCCTGGTACGACAACGAGTGGGGTTATTCCTGCAAGGTGCTTGACCTCATCGGGCATATGAGCAAAGTGGACAACGCGTAAACGGTTATATAATTCCCAGCCCCCGATCTTTCAAGGCCGGGGGCTGCTCAGGGCAACAGTATTAAAATTTACAGTGAAAGGGGAAATATTAATGTTTTGTTCAGCTTGCGGAGCGGAGCTACCCGAAGGAACCGCCACTTGCCCACAATGTGGCAAAGCGGTTGCCGCTCCCGAAAATCAAAACGCCGGGGGATCACAGCCCGGTTCATCGCAGCCTTTAAAGCCGGCGGGTTTGTCAAGCCAAGGGAAAATGGAAAGCTTCCTTGACTTCGACCTCATGATAACTCCCGTTATCATGAGGATCATCTACATGGTTGGTTCGGTTTTAATTGCTTTAGGCTCACTGTTCGCCATGTTTAGCGGGGGCTTGTTGGGGTTCCTTTTGGGCCTGATTGGCGGCGTGTTTGCACTGGTTTACTTCAGGGTTATTTGTGAGATACTCATTCTGTTTTTCAAGATGCATAAGGATATCGTGCGGATCAAAAACAACACCGAGCGCTGATAATATGTCCGTAAGCTCAGGGCGATAATATATAAATTTTGCGAAAGAAAACCAAGCCGCCATGCGATATTTTTATCTGCGGCGGCTTGGTTTTCCATGGTAGGGGCGCGGCCTGTGTTCGCCAATATTATAACTTTAACAGTTCCGGGCGCAGATCGCTTGCCAAATACAGGGAACCGCACACCAGCATTGCGTCATCCGGGCCGCAGCGCGCAAACGCGGAGAAGATTCCCTTGCGCGGATCATTTACCACGGTTATGTTATTGCAAAATGGTTTTGCCAATTCGGCTAACTGTTGGGGGGGGGCCGCCAATGGATTGCCCGGGATGGGAACCGCGGCCAGCGATTCACACAATGGTAGAATTTCGCTTAATAATCCGGCTACATCTTTGTTTGAGAGCATTCCTATCACGGCGTGTATTTTTTTGTCACCCAACATTTTGAGCGCCTCACCCAACACTTTGGCGCCGCCGTGATTATGCGCTCCATCAAGCAGGACAAGCGGGCTGCGGCGTATTACCTCAAGCCGTCCGGGAAACGATACTTTCTCAAATCCCCGGGCGATATCTTCGCCGCTTACGGGAAACCCTCTGTCTTTGAGCGCCTTGAGAGCCTCCAGGGCAACGCTGGCGTTTTTTACCTGATGCGCCCCTATAAGAGGAACGGTGAGTTCCAGCCCGTCATATATCAAACGCGTGCCAAAGAAGTCCATTTTCAGCACGTCGGGCTCATTGGGCAGGATAAGCGGATTTTCTTCTTCTTCACAGCGCCGGCGGATGACATCCATGGCCTGCGCGTCCTGATCCGGATAGCAGACCGTAACCGAGCCCCGCTTGATAATACCGCACTTTTCAAAAGCGATCGCGCCGATCGTAGCGCCTAAATACTCCATGTGATCCATTCCAAGGCTGGTGATTACCGAAACAAGGGGGGGATCAATGACATTGGTAGCGTCAAGGCGGCCTCCCATGCCCACTTCAAGCACAATAACGTCTGTTTGTTTGTGAAGAAAGTAGTCAAACGCAACCGCCACCAGAGTTTCAAATTCTGATGGAGTTTCGCCCTGCCCATCCAAAACATCCCAATGATGTTTGACCAGCGCGGCGCTTTGCGCAAAATCTTCGGGTGCGATCATTTCATTGTTGAGCTGTATGCGTTCTCTGAAGTCAAGCAAAAACGGAGATATATACAACCCGGTTTTATATCCCGCTTGCGCGAGGGCGTGACTGAGCATCGCGCAAGTGGATCCTTTACCGTTTGTACCCGCCACATGTATGAACTTGAGCTTTTTTTGTGGATTCCCCATGCGCTCGAGCAGCAGGCTAACCCGCCGCAAACCGGGTTTTGTTCCAAATCGCGCGATCCCGTGTATGAAATTAACCGCTTGTTCGTAGGTCAAAAAAATCCCCTCCAAAATGGAAGTAAAAAATAAGAGGACGGAAGTTGGAAAGCGTCTGCTTCAACGCTTCTGCTTTCCGTCCTCTTATTTCTTATTCTTTATCTATTACTTCTATTTTAGGGCCTGTTAACACTATCTGCAATGCCCGGATATTTAGTGCATTTTGTGTCAGGCAAGGCAAATTTTTGCAGTAATACTTTGTGCGTTGCAAGAAAATTTAACGAAGCATAGCGCAAAATGCGCCAAAAGACGGGCGTTGAACGGTAGTGTTAACAGATCCTAGCTGGCCAGTTCCGGTTCCGGCTCCGGTTCAGACCAACTGACCTGCGTTTCAGGCCGGCCGCCCTTTTTTGCGGGCGCCGCGGATGCCGCCGCTTTATCCAGGTTGGGTTCCAACCTTTCTTTAATCGCCTTTTCAAGACCGGCGCGATTGTAGTTGCCCAGCTGCAAGTAGGGAATTTCAGCCTTACCCATCGCGCGTATCACCATATCATGGCGCGGCTTCATCGGAGCGCCCTGCTCAACCGGGAGAATCACCATCAACAGCTTGTATGTTCGCGGATCGCAGATGGCGAAATCCACTTCATAGGCCATCAGCGCTTCCCGCCATCTTTGCCTTATGTCTTCATCTTTGGCCTGCAACAGCTCCCCAAGCCCTACTTTGGCGAAACTTCGCAAACCCAGCTTTTCGCAGACAATACTCAAATCGCCTGTCAAGCCGCTTTCACTTTTGTTGAGCAATGCCCGCGGCTCCAAAGAGGGAAGATTTTTCAGGTTGAGCTTCTTTTCACCCTGAGACGCCAAATAGAACATTGCGATCAAGCAGCTAATGGTGCCACAAGCTAATATAAACACGATGATATTAACAAAAATCGACACTAAATACCCCTCCCGCATAGAGTAGTTGACAATTTTGTGATTGCGGTCATTGTTCCGTTTGTTTCATCTGTTATTATATCGTCCGCAAAACGAATTTCTTCAATCTTAAATTGACAATTGTCAACTGTCAATCGCAAAGGCATGTTTCTTTGTCTGCGCGCATAAATTATTACTGTCAAATTAAGCAGTAAAGAGGTGTTTATATGGCTAAACGCGCTATTGCCTTTCTTGTGGCCCTGACCCTTGCATTGGGGCCGGGCGCCGTGGCTCTGGCCGAAGAACAGGGAATAAATCTTTCACCGGAGCCGGGTAAAGGTATGCCCGGGGAAGCCGCGGAAGCGTATCTTTCCGTGTATGAAGAACTGCCGCCGGCGGTTACGGTTGCCGCTATAATGGAACAAAACCTGCCTGTTGCTTCCGCTATTTTGATCGACCAGCAAACCGGGCGCGTGTTGTTTGAACAAACCCCAGACGAGCAGGTTGCTCCCGCTTCCATAACCAAGGTCATGACTTTGCTGCTTATCATGGAGGCGATCGAAAGCGGAAAGGTTTCCCTACAGGATGCGGTGACAACCTCGGAGGACGCCGCTTCTATGGGCGGCAGTCAGATCTGGCTCAGGGTAGGCGAGCAAATGACGGTGGATGAACTGCTCCGCGCGGTTACTATCGCCAGCGCGAACGACGCTTCTTATGCTCTGGCCGAGCATGTGGCGGGCAGCGCGCCGGTTTTTGTCGAGATGATGAACGCCCGCGCCGCCGAGCTTGGAATGACCGGAACCCGCTTCCGTAATGTTACCGGATTGGATGAAGAAGGCCACTTCACTACCGCGCGGGATGTTGCGATCGCTTCCCGCGAGCTGATTTCCTTTGACCTTATCAGGGAGTATTCCACCATTTGGATGGATGATTTGCGCGGCGGGGAAACTCAACTGGTAAACACAAACAGGCTTGTCCGGTTTTATAACGGCGCGACCGGCCTAAAAACCGGAACAACCGGCCAGGCGGGCAGTTGCCTGGCGGCTACCGCCACCCGCGACGGCCTTTCGCTTGTGGCGGTAGTGATGGGATCGCCCACCTCCGACGCCCGTTTTGCGGCGGCCCGCGGCCTTTTGGATTATGGATTTGCCAACTATACGTCGGTAACGCCGCCTTCAATCGCCGATCAGCTTACGCCGGTCAGGGTGCTTCGCGGGGTGGAGGAAACGGTTTTGCCTGCGTTTGAAGCGCCGGGCAGCTATATAGTTGAAAAGGGGAAAGCGGACAAAATCGAGCAGGTTGTTACTTTGGCGGAAGATGTGGAAGCGCCCGTCTATATGGGTCAGATCTTGGGCACGGTGGATGTTTTGGTAGATGGTTCGCTGTTGGGATCATATCCGTTAAGGGCAGTTGGCAGCGTTGACAGGATGACATTTTCCAGAGCGTTTGGCATTTTGGTGCGTTCGGCGCTGACTATGAACATAAACAGATAAAAGTTCGGAAGTTTGGGCCGGAGCGCAACGCTCCGGTTTTTTTATTATCAGCCTCTCCCGGTTGGCGGGTTATAGTTATTGGTATTATATGTAACGATCAAGCCGTTCCACAAAGACCCCTCCGGCCCGAAAGCGGTTGCGCCGGGCGGCACCATTGCCCGCGCGCCGGGGGCTACATCAAAAAAAGCATTCCCCCCTACTGTTGCGGGCGGTGTTGCGGATTCAAAGTAAACAGTATAAAGCTTTCTGCAATGGACAAACGCTTGTCTGTCAATAGATGTAACGCTTGCGGGGATTGTTATGCTTGTTAAGCTGTAATAAAAAAAGGACATATATCCAATATGCGTAACGCCATATGGGATTATTACGCTTGTAATTCTATCATTACCGGCAAACACCCAAT
>Ga0131853_10013510_pt1 | contig 14972 bp, 10 predicted proteins | sample TergutLab28metaG_FD_92764 | JGI IMG/M metagenome (GOLD analysis project Ga0131853, IMG submission 92764) | Labiotermes labralis P1 segment gut microbial communities from Petit-Saut dam, French Guiana - Lab288 P1 (version 2) (version 2) | ecosystem: Host-associated > Arthropoda: Insects >... | reverse complement strand
TGGTTTTTTTGTGTGAAGGGAAGGTGTTGTTTTTTTGGGGTAAGGAAAAAAGGGTGTGAAAAGTTTTTTAAGGAAAAAAACATTTTTTCCCCCCCCCCCCCCCCCTGTTATGGTGTCAGGATAGCATATACAGTACAGCAGTTAGCAATTGGGTTCAAATCCCAGCAGGCTAAGAGATTTTCTCTTCTCCAAATCGTCCAGACTGGCTCTGGGGGCATGCCAAGCCTCCTATTCAATGGGTTCGAAGAGTCCTTTCTCAGGACCCAAGCAGCAGAAATGTGAAGTTGATCACTCACCTCCAGCAAATGTCATGCAACTATAAATCTACTCCCACTATATGCCTTCATGGCATGGAAAAGGACAACTTTACCCTATTATGTACTACAGCAGAACTTGCAGCTACAGCAACTATCTACAATAACTTCGGCAGCAACAGTTTTCTTAGCAGAATCATTTAGCTTTGGATTTCTCATCAGTTTCTTCTCAATCCATGGAAGCATGGATTTCAATAAATTGTTCTCGGGCAGAGAGCTGCATCAAGGTGGGAAAGTTGTTGATGCAGCTGTCTACCCAATAACATTTTATGAAATTCTGTTGTGGTGAAAGCTTAAAGAAGTATGGATTTGTTATCACCCAAATGATATTAAAATTGTGCCTGAAATAATTTGGCATGAGACTTGTATGTTACTTCACAGTCACAATGCCTCACTTGAAGCAAATCATTCTGAACTGTCCAAGTAATGGTATTCCCATGAGGAGTATCATGACAACTGCTATGGCAGTGACTGTGTATGAGCCTGGATCAATCTGTTGTTCCATGGTTATATTTTGGAGCCAGTGATATGCACATCTCTGGTACTTGTGCACTGAAATGCTGGTGATTGTAGCTGCCTCACTTTTGTCACTGTGATACAACGTAAATTGATGTGTTTTATTCTGGTATATCTGACTGTGTTGTTCTACGTCACAAACGACTGAAATACGCCAGCCAACACAACACTTTAATGTCATGTAATACTGTGCTACATGTTTCAGTTTACATGAACCATCATCAGGCACTTCTTATTACAACTATTTAAAAAAAAATCAATACATTTTAGCAAGCAATTGTTCTGCTAGTGAGCTCTCATTAAATATTGGTTATTTATGAAAGTAATAAATATGTATCATGTTAATAGGTTTAAATAGCATCCAGATATGATGCAAATAAAATCTATTCATATTTTTCTCAATCTAAATTGATCCACTCCTGTGTGCTCCATTAAGTTTTATAGTTATTCCAGCTCCTGCTTGTATTTTAGGATGCAAATGTATAAAATGTACTTCTTTTTAAGGCAGTTTGTGTTTAATGCTGTGGATTTTAGAAATCTACTGTTATGCTTTTTTTAAAATAAAGTGTATACTCTTTATTTTGTTCTTACTGTAAATACTTTAAATAACACTATCTACTTATTTTCCTGCTATGTTTGTGTAGTGCTGTATGTTCATATGTACAAATGGGACATGACATGTGACATTAAAGTATTGTGCTGGACAGTGTATTTCAGATGTTTGTGAAACTGAGGTATGCCTCAGAAGACAACTGAAACTGTTCATTTCTCTCTTTGCAGTCCCATTTGACATTTTTTACTCTCATCACTGGTACAGCACTTTGCTGTTCTTTCTTCCGCATTACACATTGGTCAAATTAGACTTTCCTTCACTGCTTCTTGTTTACACAGGCGATTGTCATGGTTTATTACTTCCCTAGGTTCCCTGAAAATGGTTTTACTCTTTTTTCCATAAGTTGCCATCTGTTACATATTCAGTTTATATCAAGCATAATGCCAAATTTGTCCACAGTTCTAACTAGATGGAATATGACAACAAATAACAGTATTAATTCGCACCCACAAGGCACAGCTACCCTTCAGCCCAGTGTATTTTTACTGGAATACATTGATTAATGGTCACAAAGAGCTAAGGGTCCTACTACCCTGCCAAGGTCGAAGCTAATCTCGTGAGTCCACATTCCTTGCTACTAGTTTCCTTGTAGGTGCATCATACTTGCTTTCAAACCTACCTCTCAACGTCAACTTCTAAGTTTATCAAACTTGCACAATGGACTGTCGATTGACGAAATTAATACGCAGTTCCTCATACGTTCGCTAGGCGGCATGAACGTCCGTTTAAATCAGAAAGAGCAGCAGCTAGCCCAATTGGAAGGCGCAGAGAGACTTTAAAGAATGTGAAAATGCAGACCTACTCTTTGTGTGTCCTATTCGGCAGGGATTCCTTAATTAAATTACAGATAAGCTCTTTCTACAACGAAACAATTAGATGAAGATATCAAGTATGCCATATGATGTAGCTAATTCGTGCCATTCAACCAACAGAACGCATGTTTCAATCCACATAGAATCGTCATCAGGGAAAAGAGAACAAGTATAAAATAATATTACATACAGCTTATTGGCTATTTTTTACACATAATTAACATCTGATGCATGCCCAAATAGAGTCAAATAGTAAAAAGCTCTTTGTAAAAGGGTTGTGTATGTAATTGAAATAGAATCTTGGTTTACAGTATCTCGGGGGCAGCCCTCGTTACAAAACACTGTCTCAAAATTTAATCCTTAATTTTTTTCAAATCACGAAATTTATAAAGAAACCAGACATTCGCCACTTCATGCTACAAAAGTGAAAACAAGGTTTTAAAATCTATGAGCTCGCAAATTAATATTCGGCTTGCATACGTACTTGTGTTTATATGCCAATTGATGGTCGGTGAGGAGGACCGAAACACGTAGCATTATTGATTAAAAAAAATAAAGAATTTTCATGTTCGACGGCATTAAACTTAGTAATAATGAAATATTACGATATAACTGGATGAACTCCATTATACCGGGGTGCTGATAAGTCCTTAGCCCGACCAGGAAGGAAACAAGCTCGGAGGCATGTCAAGCGACGCGCGCGATTTCAACAACATCGAGACGCGAGCTGTCAAATCTCCCCCCCCCCCTTGCAATGCAAGACACCGAAGGAAATTTACACAGTTCTGACAGAAACATTAGCCTGTTTCCTTCCTGGTCGGGCTAAGGACTTAGCAGCACCCCTGTAAGTGAACAACGTAAAAGTTTATGATGCAGTTACTATCACCGGCAGATCATGAAATTAAAAGTTGGCGAAATGGCATGTCATGCCAATAATTGGACGAGTAAACGGCCGCTGCAAATGTAGCTCAGTATCTTGTTAACATTAGGTACAAAATTTCTTACTCGGATGATCCTTTCCGCCCAGTTCAGTTTCTACCATTCTACGCAACGCCGAGATGTCGATGAATGGCCCGCAAGTCTTCAGTCTGAAAAGGAGGAGTTAAATAACTTTCGTTAATCTGAAGCAAAAAAAAATCTACATTCACATGATCACTCGCTCTGTCTAACGAGGTGCTGCTACAAGGAAAAGCCTGTAGTGTAAAGCTGTAATGTAGAGATTGTATCTTCCTACCAGTGTCTGCATATTTGAAATTGAGCTGGCTTATGCTCAAAAAATAGAGTTTCTCAAGTGTGATACTGTGCGTATAATCATTACATAATCACTCTTGTATCAGCCGGTAGTTATTAATCTGGACGAGATATTTCTTGCTCTTGCTGAAAAAGAAACCTTCACTATTGTTTTCTTAAAAGCCATTCAGTGTCCCCAGTCATGACCGAACTACTTGGCCCTATTCTGAGTTGCGAAAACTTATTATGAGCCACACGAACTTTTGCTGAGCTACTAGTCCCTGTCTTGAGTCACAGGATCCTATTCTGAGGTGTTAGTCTCTATCCTGAGCTTCTGGAACCTATTCCGAACTACTAGTCACTATGCATGATTTCAGTACGCATCTACAGACACTGGATCCAATTCTGAGCCACTAGTTTCTATCCTGAGCCAATGGATCCTGTTTTGAGCTGCTAGTCACAGGACCATATACTGATGTACTAGGTCTTGCCCTGACACTCCTAGCACAATCCTGAACCACACATTTATATATATAATTACTTTCTCTAAGGTCAGCCTTAATATTACCTGTTCATCTGTGTTTATGTCTCCTAATTCATAACAGTACCCATTTCCCACCCCCTCCAAACGCATGTTATCGCTTTTGATTTTATTCTCTGAACTGTATTAAATGAATTATGAATTGTGCGGCTTCTCTCGTACAATGTCTGTTATCATACTCACCATTTCTGTTTCCTTATACAGGCTTAAAGGTATTCTGTTCAACATAGGCGGAACTTGGGGCGAGGGCAAGGGTGGCAAATGCAACCTCCTATATTTTTTCTATCTAAGAATTTTTTGACTACTGATTTTAAGAGGGACAAATAACAGTTTGGTGTGAGCATGGGGGGAAAAGGGTGTATGTATATTAGGGACTGATTCAAACCAATCTTCCCCTTCTTTCTAATTTGACACCTAATACCCATGGTCGACTTTGCGCCCCCCCCCCCTAATGTTCTTAGCCAAGTTACCCCTCTGCTCTTCAACACACGGTTCTCAGACTCCCTCAAACTTTGCTCTTCTGTTTAAGGAACAGACAAAGAATTACACTGATATGAAACGGAAAGTACAATTATTTATATGTGTGTGTATGCAGAATATATGTAACAATTTGATTTTACACACTTTACAGAAGCCAGATTTAATGTATTTACATGTTAATGTAAGTGGAAAACATGGCTTAGTACGAATTACAATGTTTATGTGACACTTTGATAAAAACCGAGAAAGAAACTCGATTAAGCCCTATGTAGCGAAATAGAAATTTGATTTAATTACCCGTTTTTATTTTTTTCGAAACAATGGACAACATTAAGAACCACGTCGAGTCTATATCAAGTAGGGTAGCCCTACATATATGCAAAGCAAAGACATGTAACCCCGAAGCTGTTTATGGACATTTGCTTAATCATTGTTATGTTATGGTAGAACATTGCTTTTCCTATTGTTTATTTCCTGGCATGCAACGTACCAGGAAAAATTCGCACTGACCTACGATGATAAGATAAATCTTAATGTTATGTATGAAGGAACGCTTGGTGTTTGTGGTATTACTATGTGGAGTGGGTCACAGATGTGGGTGGGCATACCTTCCCATAAGGCATAAGGCGTTTGTTGTACAATAAATTATGCACATGCTTGTAGAATTGTGATACAGCTCTTAATTCTCTGTTAAACTGCTACACACAACATCTTCCAAATTTATAAAATTATGTATTAATTCTCTATTCTTTTGTACAGAGTTTGAAATTACAGTAATCTAAGGTTTCTTGTTGAGGACGAAAGGAAAGCAAGTATTATGTAAAAACACGCTACATATTTGAAAAGTTACGCCCCGTCTGTAAGGTACATATTTCACGAACTGGTCTCTCCTTCTAACCACCACTAAATGGCTCTCGTCATGACAAGAGCAACATAAGAGACAGCCAAATTCATGAAGTAATCGATTGCGAGATGTAATTAATCGATTCTTGTGACCGTAAGAAATGTGTGATACGATGTTCATGTTTGTGTTATTACCAGCTGCGTGATGGTGTTGGTTTGTGTGAACTGTTTATTTTTATTGTTGTGAAAGGTAGAATACGTCTGCTGGGGTGGTAAATATGTTCTTGCTACTTCTGTTTTACTGCCTGGTTAGTGTTCGTTTCTAGCCGCGTACCTAACGTTTAAGGTTATGTTATTGTACCGTTTATAATTGCGTTTAAATAAGACATGTCTACGCGTTTTATGTACAATAAATGCACTGAAAATTTCTACTCAATCGCTGGATAGATATTTCATGGTGAAGTTCGTTAACTTTACCGTTAATCGTGTAAGAACACTTCGTAGTTGCTGATCACATTGTAGCCTAAAGTCAATGCCCGCCCCCCTTTTTATCGATTTTACATCTTCCATTGCTAGAGATCCAGCGTTATGCGTATTGCATTCCCTCTTACTATTTGTAAGTAATAAGAATATTTAAATTTTAAAAGCAAATATAGTTTATATATTTAACAGTTATGTTTACCAAACTGTGTTTAATTTCATCTTCTTCAACTGTTGCATATAAAAGGAGACAGAAAGTGTACACAGAATGGTGACATTTCGAACGCACATGTGTTGTCATGTTGATGCGCGTGCGTTGTTTTCACGTTTATTTGTAAACAGTATCTGTGTGGCTGTTGTCAGACGGTGAGTTTCTTTATTCGGCTATATGTCGTCTGAGTCAATGTCATTTCCTTTGTATTGTTTTCAGGTAACTAATTATCGTTAATTATCAGTACATTTTACTGTTCTTAAAGTCCATTGTGTCTGTAAGGAATGACACTCATTTCGTAAATATATCTTAAATATCGGGAGTGGTGGAAAATTTTACAAAATGTGACAAATGAATCATGTCCGTATGGTCTGCAGATTTCGAGACAGAAGTCCTCTTTCAAATAAAATGCAGACTGGTGTGCAGAGGTCTTAGCAGTCGATTATATTATTCATTTGATGGAGTAAGGAGTGCGTATTTACGAAATATAACTACTACACAATGGCAACAAGCATAATGTCATTACAGAAGATAGAATACGGATGACAATAATGCACACAGATACTGAGACAGGATTGTGCAAACATTCCATGGTTTGTCGTAGCAGAGTACATAGGCAAATGTAGAGGACTTGTATAAATATTACGCAAGTGGAAGACTGATATTGGTGAAGTTACCAAACGTATCAACATCCACGAACTTAGAAGTGACAAAATGGACATAGCAAGGTTTCGAAATTCATCATATGGAGATTTTATAAGATTTGTTGTGCCATTTACATACATAATTAATATATCTCTTCCTAATACTGAGAGTATGGAAATGGCACGTATATATTGTAGATTAATTTCAGCCTCCAGCATGTTAAGCATAATATTTTTTGTATGTTGGGCCTTGTGCTTAGTCTGTTTTCATTGTGTTTGACACCCTGACAGGAAACCGCTTTCTGTTTAGTTTGTGTGACAGATTTGCACCTGATGAACTGAAAGTTGTCGTGAGAACAAATGCTTTGCTTCTTTGAAAATTGCAAGTAATTTCACAGCCTATTACAACTAGTACTATTCAGTTGTATAAGCCTGGTTTGGTGTTCCTTAGTTTCTGTGTCAACATTATTTACAAAATTTTACAAAACATTTTATTAGGGCACTCAAATCAGAGGTGTATTACACAAGGACACTCTTTCTTTTTTTTTCCGGTTACAACAATGTGAAGATGTGGAGACTGTTTCTGAAAAAAAGACATGATTCATAACATTCTTCCAATAATGCTTGCCGATAAGAAGCCTATGTAATAAGTCCACAAATAAAACGTTTAATTGATCTTCTGCAGTGAAACGCCAAACAAGGAAATGCATTAGGGCAATTTACCTGTGTTACGACGCCGCTGAATTTAGTAGATTCAGACGGTTTGTTTGCAGCTGCGCTGTCATTCTGCTATAACAACCCTGTCGGAGTTGACTGTCTGTAGTGACAGGTTTCTTAAATTACCACCCTTACGCCTCGTGATTTATGATTAGTGAGGATTTATCCGTGACTAATTTTATCAGTGCTCGACACTTTGCCATTGCCTTTTATTTTATAGACCTCCCTTTAATCACGTCAATGAACACGGCAGCTTAACGAATAGACAGTCTGCATCCGCCGGTGTATCCCGTGACAGCCGCCGTGCTGAATGACAGGATAAAAAGGACACCATGAAGTCTCCGAAGTTCAACAATAAAGCTTCCCATAAGGAAACGATCCTGAGCCTGTTACGTTCATCTCCTCGTTTTTCGGCGCGTTCACAAAATCGCCAAAAGCGACTGTTAGCTTCGCCATGTTTTTCCATCTGTCTGCCTGCCTATTTCCTCCAGTCCGTCCGTCCGTCCGTCCGTCCGTCCGTTCGTCCGTCCATTCGCATGGAACAACTCGGCTCCCACTGGAAGGATTTTCATGAAATTTTATGTTTGAGTATTTTTCGAAAATCAGCCGAGAAAATGCATAGTTCATTAAAATATGGCAATAATAATGAGTGCTTTATATAAAAACCTACGTTCATTTTTAATAGTATCTCGCAGAATTAATTTAGAATGAGCATTTTTTTTTCGAAAAAATCGTAAAGAAGATCAAAATACAATTTTATGTTCCCTAACTTTTTTCTAAAAGCGTGCCGTTTATGAGATAACTAAGAATTATAGTAGAGCCGAAAAGGCAACAGATGATAATATGGCGCATGCGCATTTCACGTTGGATGCCTAAGGCTACAAACACACACTCAGAATATGTAATATTTTTTTGCTTTTTCCACTGCAACAATGGTTGTACGAACGCGCCTCAATATTAACATTATACGTGAATGGTCTGTCTTGTTCAAGTTTCGTATTAACGGCATGTTGCCATTTTCTTCTCTTTTCTTCGTATTGCTGTATTAACGCCTTTCCTTCTTCTTGTACGGATTATAATTATCTACTTGATTTCATTATGCCACCAGCGGTAACTTTTTTTTTTTTTTAATATCATGGAGATCCTGGTGCAAACCTGCTTTGGCCACTTCACGTTTTACCGATGTATTTTTTCCCCTCCAACACGTGTAATTTATATTCTTCGCTTGAAGTAAGGAAACCACGTTTTGTACTGTAAGGTACGCCTTTATGTATAGTGTTTTGGAAAAGTAGCAATATCGCAGACCTAACTGTTCCGTGACCGAGCAGTAAATAACATTTGCTGAATTCATTCTTTTCTAATTTCACCTTCTACCTCTTGTATATTTCTTATCATTGTTCGCGTTTTAAAATGGTTCGTGACCTGTAGTCATTTTTAGTTTATTCAACGACTCTGCTACTAGCCCAGGCTATACAATGCCGAATGACTGGAAAAGAGCGAATAAAGATTGGGATAGGGATGTCGAAGAAAGCGGTCGTTAGAGCCCAAGTACTTGTGACGTTTGAATCAATACCTTTCAATATCTTTGAAACATTACCTTTAAACTTCCTATTTATTAATTAATAGCACACAGAAAATGTAGTAATGCTAGATTTATTTTCTATTGGAACATTCTGCGCGTGTCCATATTTTATCCAAGTCATGGTGTGTCAATTTTTTCTTAAGTGTCAAGGTCTTGGCGTATACACCTCTCTTTCTTCACCGCCATTCTGTTTAGCAACTACGATTCATATTGTAGGCAATCTTAGCTCATAATTTTCGCTGTTTTTTTTTCATAATAGATTAATGGTTCGTTTCTTCTTCTTCACTTACAGAATTTTGACTTTTTTCGTGCATCATTAACCCAAATTTGGAATAAATTATGTGCTTTACCCGGCTGTTTGTCTTGGTTTTCTAACCCTAATTTGTAACTTAAAAGTAAAAAAAAAAATATGAAAACACTTGTAGACCTTGAGCATAGCCCGCTGACAACAGCCCACTAAGTTCTCGCAGAATCATATTAACCTACGTACTTGTCAATAAAAACGAGAGAAAACACGAATGGCCGTGTTCCTAGTGAGTCAACGCAGTCCTTTAAAACTACATGCCTATTACTATACACGGAGAAAACAGTTGACATGTAAATGACAAGAAGAATTTGTGTCGTGCAGGTTGTTACGTTAATGCCTCGTGGAATAAAACTCGGTAAGGAACGTGTATTAATTAGGCATGTACACATCATAAACAAATACAAGATTGGATGTTCGCAAGAATGTTGAACTAGACATAAACTGACAGCAAATACTGCGCATAAGCTGAGAGGTAGTCCAAGTGTATGTTCACGTCTTGTCAACAGAGAGCGGTACAAAATCATAATTCGGGACCCTGAAAGGCAAAGCATTGCAAGTCATGTTTTTCTTCATTTGGAGAATGTACATCACTTTGCCGACCAACGCAATGAGACCACCATTGACCTACCTTGATATAACCTGTTTTGTGAGGAGTAAATTAGCAAGTGTTCACAAAAGTCAGTGTTGTGACGAAGTATAACTCATACCACTTTTCTTGAAAAACTGAATTACTCAACTTTGCCTTTCAACAGCTGATGTGTACATAGGTTAAAAGCCTTCAAGAATGTAACAAAATACAGATACATCGGAACGGATCCGTAGACTGAAGAAAATGAGTGCGGATTGAATCAAAGGAATGCTCGCTACCATTCGGCACAGAATTTTTGTCTTCCATTCTGCCGTCTAAACCGTACTATATAATAGCCCATATTACGAAACTGTCAACTGCACATCTGTTGTTTTGAACAACATGATATTTGCTCTGTCACTTTAAGGGAACAATACAAATTCAGATTAAAACGAAATATTTCTATGAACGAGATAAAAAATATTTGATGTGAGGAAGCTCATAGTTTGTAACTTAAAAGTAAAGCAATCCAGATACAGACCTGGAGAAACCCTGAGTTTTACAGGAAGTAGAGGCACTCGAATTTCAAGGCACTGACCGCCTTTTCCCCCCCCCCCCCCCCCCCCCGGAAATATTCCTGGTATTCATTTCTGTTAGAGGTTCAGTCGACCGGTCGGATGACCGGTCCATTGACACCATCGGGAATCGAGCCGGCAACCTTCCGGCTTGTAGCGCAGTGCTGCAACCAACTGCGCCACCGCGCGCCACATAATTTTTAATTTGCCAAATAATATTACAGAAGTCGATTCAAGCAGTATGAGATGTTTGGTACTTAGCACGTGTGGGCAAGGTGTGAAACTTTTTCAAGTGTTTGATCTGAAAGACTGACAGAAGGAGCTTATTTAAGAAAATACGTAAGCGCAGATGGAAGAGGAATGTTAGAGTAGATTTTACTGCAATAAGGAGGGTCATGCTGGGTGGAATGACGTGCGACATGATGCACATCGGAAATGGCTTTTGTGATCACGGAAATAAAATTGAAGGTACCGGAGGGGAGGAGGGGCGGATTTCTTGACAAGTTAACTAACTGAACTTTTCGGTAGGATCTTCGTTCCGTAGAGTCGGTTATATTTACAGTATTGAATGTTTTAAAACATTTAAACAGCTACAACTGCAAGAAAGAGGTAAACTTAAAATTGATCCAATAACAAAAACGGAATGGAAATAATACTATGCAAAACTTTGGAATGAGGAAGGCAGCAAGGGTGAAGAAGAATCAGAAGAGGAGAGGGGAAGTGAAGGGACAGGCGACAACGAAGAGAGGTTAAAAACAGAAGAGCTAAACAAGCTACTTAAATGGGCAAAAAACAGGAAAAGCTGCGGATTAGATAACCTACCAATGGAACTGTGGAAATTTGGAGGAAACTAATAAAAAATACACCTACTAGAGCAGTTTAATAATGTAATAGACAAAAAAACAAAAGACAAGAATGGGAGACAGGAATGGTGATAAACGTACACAAAAAAAGGAACAAAAAGCAAATGTGAAAATTACAGAGGAATTAATTTACTGCCTACAGCCTACAAATTATTTACAAACATAATAAAAAACAGACTGAATGAACACATGGAAGACTAAATGGTAGAGGAACAGCGTGGCTTTAGAAAGGGACGCAGTTGCACCGATACTATTTTTACGGTGCAACAGATAACTGAAAAACGGAAAGAACACAACTTACCGCGTTTTTTCTTTTATTTATAGATTACGAAAAGGCATATGATAACGTGAACAGAGACAAGCTGTGGGAAATGATGGATAATAAAATTCCAAAGTATTTACTAAATACAATAAAATGTATTTACAATAATACGAAGGTTAGAATTAAATTTAATGATGTTATATCTGAACCGATATACATAAACAAATGAGTAAGACAGGGATGTGGCCTCTCAACGGTATTATTTAATATATACATTAATAAAATTATACAGGAATTTTAAAAAAGGGTATACAACTTAACAATAGGAAATTAGTGAACACTATACTATGTACAGATGACCAGATTTTAATAGCCACATCAGAAGAGGGGCTACAAACAATGACATACTACGTAAAACTTATAGCAAGACAATAAAAAATGACTATATCCAGTAAAAAACAAAATCAATGGAAATGTGGAGAAACCACATACAGAGGGTAAAAATTGTGATAAACGATAACATTATTGAACAGGTAACAGATTTTAAATACTTGGGTATCGTTTATCGGAATACAAAAGTGCTTTAGAAGACAATTGCAAACATACAACAAAATAAACGGAGCTGTAAGAAGACATTTTGGAAAACAAATGAACAAAGAAACAAAATTAAGTATTCACAACATCACAGCTAAAGCAGCATTGAAATTTGGAAGTGAAGCTTGGGTACTAAAGAAAAGAGAGGAACAACGTTTAGAAGCAGCACGGATGAAATTTTTGATACACTTACTTGGAATAACAAAACTAGATAAAGAAAAGAACCAATGTATTAGGGAAAAAACGGGAGCACAGAACATAGCAAAGGAAATAAAACAGTACCAAGAAAAGTGGCTACAACACGTACAGAGAATGGACACAAATAGAATACCAAAACAAGCACTGCGATATCAACCAAAAGGACGAAGGAATATAGGACGACCGAGGAAGAGATGGAGGGACCAACTTCACCTGGAGGATTAAGGAATATTAAACACGCCTAACTCTTCATGAACATGATGATGATGATGATGACGATGAAGTTTCTGACAATGGTGATAAAGTTTCAGGTCTTTTGGAATGTTATCCCGTGTAGACTGGTAAATAGTATTGGAGTTTGTTGGGATCATATTGCTTTCATCTTCAGAATCTTCTTGGATTGTGAACCCTGAAAATGGAGGCACTACGACTTTTTATACCTTCGGGAGCCATTGACGAGTGGCACGGCCTAACTTTCCAGAAGACTTAAATATTTCGGTTTGTTTCCCTAAACACTTCGTCTGTTCTGAATTTGGAACTTACCCACATGTGGCACCACAGTGCTGCAGGCCCAAGGTTAGCAACTGATCTCCATTATTGCATGGCACTTCCTACAAATTCAGGACACCGCTCCGATCCAGTTTGTTGTCATAACATCACAAGAAATCCAAATATAATCAGCCTAAACACAACTTTATTTTACAAAGAAAACCAGCTAACTGTTTGGGTTATTGACGGTAGCCGTCAGCAGTTTGGTCATAAAAATTTTAAAAGGAAGTATCTACAGCTTCATTTGTGTTAGATATCTCGAACCTTACAAACGCAGTGTTATATTACGTACATAACATGTCAAATACGCAGTTGTCAAGAATGATAACTCATTAAGCTTAAACGTATGGTATAAACATAGATTTTTATATTTCGAAATTATTTGTCTTAAATAAATGTAAAATGTAAAATCCTAAATTACTAATTTGTATAGAAAACTCAGTGGTTAAAAAATTGTAACTTGACCCTCAATTTTAACAGAAATTTCGATAAGATGGCCCTGTATTTCTCACACTTCTCAAATAAGATTACATTTTTCTTGTTACCAGTAACAGTGTGTCGAAAATATTTTGTGTGAAATAAAGAGAATCACATGTAAAAAAAACTTTAGAACAATTCCTTCAAATGCTGCGGTTTTAAAGGGTTTTTTTTTTGTGTGTGTAGATTTTTGTGTTTGTAATATTTCCTTTCGTCTATTTTATCACAATGATTCTCTGCACGCATTTCACCGATCTCATAGTATACATTTTAGAGTAAACAAGTTCACAGACTTGTTTAATAGTGCTGTCTCACTTTCGGTTTAACGCCCTCTGGCTGACTGCAATCTGTTACACAACTCCCTACTTCTGAAGGGAATATCATTTTTAGACGCTTGATGTTTGTGAGACCGTGCGTCATTAGAACAACGATATAAGCAACCAACAAGATGCGTAAGATTCCTTTTATTGATCTTTTTAAATCAGCTCTACATGTTTCGGGTGACAAACTCGCCCATCCTCAGGAGCTCTTTTTGACTGTATATGCAGCTTTCGGTACAATACACCGACATTGCTGCCGAACAGTGACAAGGTTGAGATGGAACTGCAGTTCCATCTCAACCAACAGAGTTGATTCGATTGCTCCTTGCGCTGTAAAAATCGCTTGTGACCCACACTACAAGCCAGGTGGGCAGAAACACAAAGAAACCAGTACACGAGAGAACTGTAACCTCGAGACGGAGCTTTTTCATTGGCATTATTTGTCAGACAGACCACGGCACAAGTAAAATCTTCCATTCTGACTCACAAATTATCAAGTCCGAAATCCAACTTGATAACTTCGGCTGCAGCATATGACACATTTTGTCATTCTTCATCCGTAAATTTTTTAATGTTGAAAAGGGCGAGGATGTAAAGTAGACTTGGCATATGATTTTGCAGGATTCCTCGAGTATTATACTATAAAAGTAATAAGAAAGACTGTTAAATTTCATAAATATCAGACCGTAAGCGGGCCACATCATAGAGCTCTGCAGCCCGCGTGTTTCAAGGGCCTGATCTTTCTGCCAAGTAAGGACAATTCAAATTAGCACGTTGTTACGAAAATTTGACCTAATGATAGACTGGAATTTTTATTTTCTAACACAGCGGCATGTGCATGGTGTATTAGAACTGGTATTTGATGAGAGATAGCCAGTCATAAACATGCCAATACGCAGTTTGAGTGCAGAGTTTAGAATTCTCGGTATGTTAGACGTGGTGGCATAGAGAGGAGAGTTTGCCCGATGTATATGTATGTACACAACTACAAAGTATACAGAACTTTGTACTGATTTGTAAAAAGATGTCTGTACGCAAATGATTTTTATTTGAGCTCTGTATATTATATTGTATTATATATTATATTAGGGGACCGCGGTAGCACAGTGGTTAAGGTGCTGTGCTACAAATGGGAAGGTCGCTGGTTCGATCTCAGCTGGTGTCAGTGGATTTTTCATTGACATAAAATCCCTCCGATCGCACTATGGCCCTGGGGTCGACTCAGCCTCTAACAGAAATGAGTACCAGGAGTATTTCCTGGGGGTAAAGGCGGCCG